>Ga0157372_10000103_pt1 | contig 88718 bp, 68 predicted proteins | sample C55metaG_FD_115307 | JGI IMG/M metagenome (GOLD analysis project Ga0157372, IMG submission 115307) | Corn rhizosphere microbial communities from Kellogg Biological Station, Michigan, USA - C5-5 metaG | ecosystem: Host-associated > Plants > Roots > Rhizosphere > Soil | place: USA: Michigan... | reverse complement strand
GCTGCCGGTCATCCTCAACGACAGCGGCGCGATCATGGCCCACGGCCGCAAACGCCGACTCGCCTCCGCCGGGATGCGCACCGCCGTCTTCGCTCGGGACCGTGGCTGTACCTTTCCCGGCTGCGCCCGTACCGCCGCCCAGTCCGAGATCCACCACGCCACCGACTGGGCAAAAGGCGGCGAAACCAACCTCGACAACCTCGCAATAGCCTGCGGCTACCACAACAAATTCGCACCCGCGCAAGGATGGCGGACCGTGCTGATCGACGGCGTACCGCACTGGCAACCACCCAACTGGCACCCCGACCAGCGACCACAACGCAACTACCTACACCACCCGGAACTACTTACCGGCAAGGGCAATAGCCCGCAGGGCGACCCGGAATAACAGGCGCAGCCGAGTCCCTTCCGGTGGTAGGCAGGTCGCTGATCTGATAGGACGGGCGATATCGTCTTCCTCCCTTGGAGTCAGCTATGCAGCAGCCTGATCTGAGTAGCGTCGTGCGCGCCCGAATCCATCCGTCGATCGGTATAGCTCGGATCGGCGACAGCGTCGAGGAATACCTGATCGGACCGGAGGTTCCGGACCCGCCGGTGCTGGACCCGGCCGAGTACAAGGATGCCTCCGGAGCGTTGAAGCGTCAGGCTGCCCGGTTCCGGGTGTACGGCTATGACGCCGCTGGCAACGTGGTGGCGGAACTGACCACTGACACCGCCGAGCTGGCCTGGCAGGTCCACCTGGTCAACAGCAAGGCAGCTTGGTATCAGTTCCAGATTGCGCTCGACATCCCGGAGGCGGTCGATCCGGACGCCGCCGAGCCGTCGCTGCTGCGCAACGCCAACGTCACCGATCGAGACAGCCTGATCATCGATCCGGGGCCGCGGTCGGTCAGCGGGGCCAACACCGCCGGACCGGCCTTCGACACCGGCAAGTTCTTCGACACCACGGTCTATCTGGGCGAGCTGCGCACCGACGAGGCCGGTCGGCTGATCGTGCTCGGCGGCCGTGGGGTCTCCGCTTCGGTCGATGGAGCCGCCCCGACGACCTTTGCCAACAACGACGGCTGGCACGATGACACCTCCGACGGCCCAGTCACCGCCACCGTCGCCATTGCGGGCCGGGATATCCCGGTGGACCCGTCCTGGGTGGTGGTCGCGCCGCCGAACTATGCGCCGCTGGTGAAGTCGGTCCGCACGATGTACGACCTGATGCTCGACGTCCATACCGCCGACGGCTCGCTGCCGGTGCCCGAGCGGGTCTCGTTCAGCCGTGACATCCTGCCGATCCTGACCCGGATGTGCGATCTGCAGTGGGTGAACCAAGGCTTCGCAACCGCCTACGGATTTACCGGCCGCCAGCATTTCCTCGATCCCGACTACCTGGCCCGGCTGGCCAGCCCGGCCGAGGAGAACGCCGAGTTGCGCCTGCAGCTCTGGAACTCCTGCCGGGACTGGGACCGCGACGGCGAATCACCGGTGCCGTGGCCCTGGATCTATGGCGATGCGATGAACCTGCCGCCGGTTTCGCCGCGGCAGTACCTGATGTTCTCGCCGTTGCAGTATTCGCTGCTGCAGCGGTGGGCGGCCGGTGATTTCGATGCCGACTACGGCCCGGACTGCCAGCCCGCCAGCCAACTGTCCGATGTTCCGCTGGCCGATCAGCCGGCGACCCTGGATCGGGCTGCCCTGGAGTTCTGCTTGGCCGACGCGTTCCACCCCGGCTGCGAGATGACCTGGCCGATGCGCCATACCACGATGTACAGCGCACCGTTCCGGATCCGGCATCGTGAGCTCGATAGTTGGGCGCCGAAGCTCGGCAGTCGGCTGACGCCGGCTTCGGTCAGTGCCGTCGGCGGACCGCTCTACGCGCAAGCTCCCGGTGACCTCACCCGGTGGATGGCCGTGCCCTGGCAGACCGACACGGCGAGCTGTCGATCGGGTTACACCTTGTCCTTCGGACCGACCTTCGATCCGTACATGCCGACCTTCTGGCCGGCCCGGGTGCCCAACCAGGTGCTGACCCAGGCCGACTACGAGATCGTGATGGACCCGAGCCGGCCGTTGGCCGAACGTCAGGCCGCCTTCGAACGCCGGGCCAGCTGGCTGCGCTTCCTGACCGGGCCGTACGTGCAGCAACTGGAGACCATGGTCAGCGACTTCGGCAAGCTCGGCGTGGTCGCGACTCTGCCGGGTCCGGCAGATGAGGCGGGTTTCCCGCGTCAGCTGCTGGTCGAATCCGAGGTCGGCTTCGACCAGCAGGGCGTTCCGCCACGCCGGAACCTGATCACCCTGCATGCCCCGGACGGCGCCCCGCCGGCCGACCGTCGGGCACTGCGCACGCTGCAGCTTGGCAGCCAGGACGTCACCGTCGGCGATATCGACGTGGTGCGGCGTTTTCGTCGCCGGCCGCGGTGACCCACTGGGATCTGGCTGTCGTCGGAGCCGGGCCGGCCGGTTCGGCCGCGGCGCTGCGGGCCCGGGCCGCCGGCCTGAGCGTCACGCTCGTCGTGGCGCCGGACCGCCGGCCCGGCACCATCGAATCGCTGCCGCCGGCCGGCCGTCGGTTGCTGGTCGACCTCGGCTGCTGGGACGCCTTCGTGTCCTCGGCCCCGACCCCGAGTCGCGGAGCCCGGTCCTACTGGGGTTCCGAGGTGGGTTACGACGTGTCGTCGCTTCGTGATCCGGACGGCGCCGGCTGGCTGGTGGAACGGGCCGGCTTCGATGCCATGCTGCGCACCTCGGCCGCCTCGGCCGGAACGGTCCTGCGCCCCGGACGACTCCGCGGGGCGGTCCGGGAATCGACCGGGTTGCGACTGATCCTGTCTGACGGAGCGTCAGTCATCAGCCGATTCGTCATCGATGCCACCGGACGGTCCTCGGCGGTAGCGGCCCGGCTCGGTGCTCGTCGCAGGCACCAGGATCGGACCGTCGCCGAACTCCGCCACTATCGCTCGCCTGCGGCGGACCGGCGCACCGTCATCGCGGCGGCTGCCGACGGCTGGTGGTACTCCCTCGGCGACGACTCCGGCAGCCGGCTGGTCGGCCGGATCTCCGACCATTCGGGATCCTTTGCCAGGTCCAGCGCATGGGCAGGCCTGCCCGAGGGCATCGCGGCTCTGCTGGACCGCGCCGAGGGGGAGTCGTCCGAGGCGAAGCCCGAAACGTCCGAGGCGAAGCCCAGAACCTATCGGGTCGCGGCCAACAGCGCGTGGCTGGAGCCGTTCGCCGGAGCGGACTGGGCGGCGGCCGGGGATGCCGCGCTGTCCTTCGATCCGCTGTCCTCCCAAGGCCTGCTCACCGCGCTGTTCACCGGCCGGTCCGCCGCCGACGCGGCCTGCGCGGCCCTGTCCGGTGCGGCCCTGTCCGGACGACCGGACGGGCCGGCCGAGCACGCCGCCCGACTGGCGGCGATCAGGGATACCTACCGGCAGAATCTCGCCTACTTCTACCGCTTGGAGCAGCGCTGGCCGCACGCGCCGTTCTGGTCCGCGCGGCAGGAGTTACCCACGTCCGCTGTCAGGTGACCACCCAGCCGTTCAGGTCGACGACCAGCCGTTCAGGTCGACGACCAGGACGATCGCTGCGTGGGAGTTGTTGCGGATCAGCACGTCCCCGTCGGTGCCGACCTTGGCCATCAGCATGCGCTGCGTGGCTCGACCTGGGACAACCGGGTCGGTGGCGAAGCTGATGGTGGCGGCGCCGTCCCAGCCGGTGCCGGCTGGCCAGACCGAGATCGAGCCGTCCGAGCTGGGGTTCAGCACACTCACCTTGATCGAGGCCGTCGTGATGCCGTTCGGCGGCTGGCCCCACCCGGCGACCGCCGTCTGCCAGATCGGGATCTCGACCGTGCCGCCCGGCGGCACCGGCCCTACCCCGGCGGCTCGGCTGTCGTAGGCGCGCGCGTAGCCGTCCGAGGCGAAGAAGGTTTGGTCGACACCCTGGGTGATTCCGGTGTAGTACCCAACGACGTCGGCGATCACCTGGACGCCGTACACGCTGTTGTTGCGGACCGACAGCTCACCGCTGCTGCCCAGGTCGACCAGCAGTTGGCTCTGCTCGGCCTCATCGAAGCCGAAGCTGACGCTGGAGCTGGCCGTCGTTCCGTGCTCCGGCGTCCAGACCGACAGCGAGCCCGGTAGCACGGACAGCGCGGTGAAGTCGATGACCGGTGCCACGTTGCCGGACGGGATGCCGCCGACGCCGGCCACCGCGAAGGTGCGTGTCTCGCCGGCGTCGAGCCAGCGGCTGGCTCGGGTGTCCAGCACCCTGGTCGGGAACAGCGGCTGGTACCGGCCGTTGGTGAAAGGGCCTGGCCGCTGGTGTAGTAGCCGAGCACGTCCACCACCAGAGTGAGGTAGCTGTAGGCGTTGTTGCGGATGTCGATCAGCCCGCCGGCGTCGACCGGGACCGTCTCGAAACTCTGGTTGGTCACCCGCCGGAAGCTCATCGTCGCGCCGGACCAGCTAGTGCCGTGCGCCACCACCGTGAGCGAGCCGGGGCTGCTCGGCCGCAGCACGGTCAGGTTCACCGAGACCGCGACCACGCCGGTCGAGGGCACCTGGCCCAGGCCGGTCACCCGCACCGTGGTGGTCGCCCGAGGTTGGATCCAGCCGGACCTGCGACTGTCCAGCGCGCGAACCCGGCTCACCGGTTGATAGAGCCCGGACGGCCCGAGCGCCGCGGTCGAGGTGGTTGCGTGTGCCGCCGTTCGATGGGCCGGCGTGGCATGGGCCGGCGCTGCTGAGACGGAATCCGGTGATAGCAGTAGCGGAAGAACCAGGACGGTGCTGAAGATCGAGAGAGCAGCGCGCATCGCAACCCCCGCAGGACGTCGACGGCGACGCCGTCGCAGCGGCCACAGTGTAAGTCTCCCGTAAGCCCTCGGTATAGAACCTGGTCGAGATCGACCTGGCGGAAATGCAAAGGCAAAGACGCGGCGACGAGGGAGTTGCCACCACTGATAGTTGGGTTGCTGTCTTGCGGTTTCACCTTTATTGATAAGGCAATTCTGGGGCCAGCATGGTTGCCTGCTGTTGTTGACTGAGGTAGAATCGAACACATGATCGAGCAGCTCTCCATCGCTCCGGATACGGCGCTGCTCGCCGAAGTCGTCGAGCTTGAAGCCGAGCTCGCTCGGTTGCAGTACCGGCAGCTTTCGGTGTTGGCCGAGCTCAATGCGCGGAATGTGCCCGCCACTTTGGGCTTTCGCGGTTTGGCTGATCTGATCTCCGTACAGGTGCGGTGTACCCGAGCGGAGGCGCGCAAGCGGGCGCGGGCCGTCGAGCGATTCGGTGCTCGGCGCAGTCTGACCGGCGAACCGCTCGAGCCGATATTTCCCGACACCGCCGAGGCGTTGTCGGCCGGCGAGATCGGCGCGGAGCACGCGGCGGCGATTGCCGAGACGGTTGAGGCGATTCCCGCGAAGGATCAGGCTGAGCACACCACCTCGGTCGAAGCCACTCTGCTGGAGCATGCTCACACCAGTGATCCGCGAACGATCCGCTTGCTGGGTCAGCGGATTCTCGCTCACCTGGATCCGGACGGTCCGAGCCCGGACGAGCAGCGGCTGCAGCAGGCCCACCGCCGGGTCACCCTGAACCGGCTCGAAGACGGCACCGGCCTGTTGGAAGGACGACTTTCCCCGTCCTGTCAGGCGATCTGGGAAGCCATCCTCACCCCACTCGCCGAATGCCGTCCCGATGACGCGCTCGGCCCGGACGACCGCACCATCGGTCAGCGGATGCACGATGCGTTCGAGGAAGCCGGCCGCCGACTGCTCGCCACCGGCGACCTGCCGAACCACGCCGGACTGCCCAGCCAGCTGATCATCACTCTGAGTCTGACCGACCTGGAACGCCGAGCCGGACGCGCCACCACCCACCACGGCGGCACCCTGTCCATCGACGACGCGCTGCGACTGGCCGCCGACGGTCACGTACTGCCCGCGATCCTGAACGACGCCGGCGGCATCCTCGCCTACGGCACCGGCCACCGACTCGCCACCCCCGGACTACGCAAAGCAGCATTCGCCCGCGACCGCGGCTGCACCTTCCCCGGCTGCGCCCGTACCGCCGCGCAGTCGGAGATCCACCACGCCACCGACTGGGCAAAAGGCGGCGAAACCAACCTGGACAACCTCGCGATCGCCTGCGGGTATCACAACAATGAGGGACCCGCGCGAGGTTGGCGGACGGTGATGATCGACGGCGTACCACACTGGCAACCACCACCCTGGCACCCAATGCAGCAGCCACAACGCAACTACCTACACCACCCGGAACTGCTCACCCACTGAGCTCAGGCGTCCCAGGTGACCGGCAGTGACTCCAGGCTGCGTACCACCAGGCCGGGCTTGAACCGCAGCTGCTCCTCCGGCACCGCCAATCGCAGACCGGGCAGCCGGCGCAGCAGCGCGCCGAGCGCCTCCTGCAGCTCCATCCGGGCCAGCGCGGCGCCGAGGCAGTGATGCGGCCCGGCGCCGAAGCCGAGATGCGGGTTGTTCGGTCGGGTCAGGTCCAGCCGATCGGCGTCGGCGAACACCTCGGAGTCCCGGTTGGCCGACACGATCGCCGGCAGCACCGGAGCACCGGCCGGCAGTCGAACCCCGCCCAGCTCCACCTCCTCGATGGTCACCCGCGGCAGCAGCACCCCGTTGTCGCCGAGCTGGATGAACCGGGACAGCTCCTCCACGGCCCGCGCGACAGCCTCGACATCATGGCCGTCCAACGCGGCCAACTGATCGGGATGGCGGCTCAGCACCAGCAGGGACAGGTTGAGCTGATTGGTCGTCGTCTCGTGCCCGCCGACGAAGATGCCGGCGGTCACCGCGATCAGCTCCCGTTCGGACAGGTCGTCCTCGGCGTCCCAGGCCTCGACCAGCGCGCTCATCAGGTCATCGCCCGGCTGCTTGCGCCGTTCGGCGATCATCTCGCCGAACGCATCGAGCGCCGCCTGCGGCGCGGCCGGGTCGGCGTCCCAGTCACCGACCAGCGCGTCCGACCACCGCCGTACCTTGTCCTGATCCGACTCCGGAATCCCGAACAGCTTGCTGATCACGTAGATCGGCAACGGCCCGGACACGTGCGGGATCAGGTCGGCACCCGGCCCGGCGGCCGCCAACCGGTCGATCATGCCGTCGATCAGCTCGGCCACCCGCGGACGCAGCAGCTCCACCCGGCGGAACGTGAAGGCGTGCGAGACCACCCGGCGCATCTTGGTGTGCCGCGGCGGGTCCATCCCGATCAGCGAGTCCGCGGCCAGCGAGCCGAGTTCCCGAGTGGGTCGGTTCTCACCAGCCGCCGCGGCCCGGCTGAACCGCGGGTCGGTGAAGACCTGGCGTACGTCGGCATGCCGGGTGGCCAGCCAGGCCAGCGTTCCGTCCGGCAACTCGATGTGCGGCACCGGGCACTTCGCGCGCAACTCGGCGTAGTCCGGCGACGGGTGGTAGATCGTCTCGGCCGGCGACAGCGGGTAGGGGATCGGTGTCTGCTGTTCGGTCATCCCACTTCTTCCTTCGGTTCCGGTAGGCCAGGCCCGTCCAAGGGTCAAGGCACCCGCGATCGGCCGGCGGCCAGCGCCGCCAGTTCGGGAACCACCACGGCCGGCGGTGGCATCTGCTGGATCCGCTCGCGCATCCGGCCGGCCGCGTCCCACCAGGACCCGTCGGTGAGAAGCTCGCCGACCAGCGTGCGGATCCGGGCCGGGTCGGCCTGGCCGGCCGGCAGCGACGTCCCGGCGCCGGTGGCCGCCAGCCGCTCGCCATTGAAATGCTGGTCCGACACCTGCGGCAGGATCAGCTGCGGAACCCCGCAGGCCAACGCGGTCATGGTGGTGCCGGCCCCGCCCTGCTGCACCAGCGCCGCACAGGACGGCAACAGCAATCGCAGCGCCAGCGGGGCGTCGGCCAGTCGGACGTTGTCCGGCAGCGGACCCAGCCGCCGCTGCTGAACCGGCTCGAGCACCGCCACCACCTCGACGTCCAACTCGGCGACGGCGCGGATCACCTCGGTCAGGTCCAGCCCGTCGGCAAGCCCCGCGCCGGCCATCATGGTGCCGGCGGTGACGCACACCCGCGGCCGTTCGGCCGGTGCGTGCAGCCAGCTCGGCAACACCGCGGTGCCGTTGTACGGCAGGTAGCGAACCGGCCGACTCGGCTCGGCCCGCGGTACCTGCATCGGTTCCGGCACCGGATCCAGCGACAGCGTGCCGGCCAGGCCGATCTCGGCGGCGGTCAGCCCATGCCGTCCGGCCAGCGGCCCCAGCACCGACTCACGGTCCAACCGCAGTGTGACCCAGGAGTCCGGCCCCCACAGCTGCTGCACGCCCGGCACGCCGAGCGCCGCGGCGGCCACCGGCGCGGCCAGGTTGAACGGCTCCCAGATCATCAGATCCGGACGGAACGCTCGTCCGTAGTCGACGAGTTCGTCCAGCAACGCATCGGCGAACCGCACCACCCCGCCGTCGGCGGTGATCGCCGGCTCCAGCCCGTCGTCGGCCTCATCACCGGCATTGGTATCCAGCCGGCCGACCTTGCCGATCTGGTCGGCGAACACCTCGGCGAACCGGATATCGCGACCGAGCGGCACCGCGGCCAGGCCGGCGGCGGTGATCGGGTCCACCATCGAGGGGTGGCTGGCCACCCGCACCTCGTGGCCGGCCGCCGCCAACGCCCAGCCGAGCGGCACCAGGCAGTAGAAGTGCGAACGCCAACCCCAGGTCGACATCAGGATTCGCATTGCCGCAGTCAAGGAAAGCCATTCCGCTCGTGGGCGCCGGTACGGATGCTAGTGGATCGGCTTGCCCGGACAAGACGGATATTGACGGCCCCGGCGCCCACATTGGAGGCTTAGGATCACGCCAGCCCGACCAGCCCGTCGCCGCCGAGAAGTAGGTACTTCACCATGACCGTCGCTTCTGAGCTGCGGCAATACCCGTTCGAGCCGTTCACCGGCGACCTGCCGGAGGAGCTGCTGGACATGGTCGTGACCAAGCCGATCAGCCGGGTCGTGCTGCTGGACGGCCGCGAGGCATGGCTGGTGCTCAGCTACGCCGATTGCTGCACGGTGCTGTCGGACCCCCGGTTCTCCCGGCTGCCGCTGGGCGACAAGACGGTGCCGGACGCCGACGGTCCGCGTCAGCTGAACATGGACGGTCCGCCGCACGTCGCGGTCCGCCGGATCGCCAGCCGGGCGTTCACCGCACGCAAGATCGACTCCTACCGGCCGCGGGTGCAGGCCCGGGTTGACGAGCTGATCGACGGCATGGTCGCCGCCGGGCCGCCGGCCGACGTGGTGAGCGGGCTGGTGGCACCGCTGCCGATGCTGGTGGTCACCGACGTGCTTGGCGTGCCGAATGCGGATCGGGCCCAGTTCTATGCCTGGCTGGAGAACATCAACTCGGTGCTCGCCTACGGCTCGGAGGACGCCGGCAACGCCCTCGGCGAGCTGCGGGATTACGTCACCGGGCACCTGGCCCGCAAGCAGGCCGAGCCCGGCGACGACCTGCTCTCGGCCTGGGCGGCCGAGCAGGAGGCGCACGGCATCACCGACCGCGAGCTGGTGGAGTTGGCGGTCGGCGTGCTGATCGGCGGGATCGAGATCAACTCGACCAGCACCGGGCTGCGCGCGCTGTTCCAACACCCTGAGCAGTTGGCGAAGCTGCTGGCCTCGCCGGAGAAGGCGTCCGCGGCGACCGACGAGGTGCTGCGCTACACCGCGGTAAGCAGCCTGTTCCGGGTGCAGATCGTGACCGAGGACCTGGAGCTCGGCGGCGTCGCGATGCGGGCCGGCGACAGCCTGATGGCGATTCCCTGGGTCGGCAACCGGGATCCGCGGGCCTTCCCGAACCCGAACGTGTTCGACATCGACCGGCCGCAACCGGCGCCGCACCTGACCTTCGGCTTCGGGCCGCACTTCTGCCTGGGCAGCGCGCTCGGCAAGATGCAGGTCGAGCTGTCGCTGGCCACCCTGCTGCGCCGGCTGCCCGGCCTGGCCCCGGCCATCCCGCTGGCGGACATTCCCTGGCGGCATGACCGGATCAACTGTGGCATCGCCTCGTTCCCGGTCACCTGGCAGGCCGAGTAGGTCAGCCGTCGCGATCTTCATAGCTTTCGGTCGCTCCGACGACCGGATCCTCTCAAGATCGCGAAAGCGGCAGGACGAAGGCGCCAGCCAGCTCGTACGGACGGAGCTTCAGTAGTTCTCGACGGCGTTGACCCGGTCGGGCCAGTAGCGCTGGCCCGGTGCGGCCACGTAGTGCTCCCAGCGCGGCGGGTTGCCGGTCGGGTGGTCGCCGAGCACGGTGACCCGCTGGCCGCGCCGGATCTCGCGGTAGTCGTTGACCGCGTAGTGCTGGGTCACCCGGTTGTCCCAGATCGCCACGTCACCGGCATGCCAGCGGTAACGGCAGGTGAACTGCGGGCTCTCGGAGAACCGGAACAGGTACTCCAGCACCGCGTCGCTCTCGTTGCGCGACAGCTGCGGGATGTGCGAGGTGAACAGCCGGTTCACATACAGCGAGCGCCGGCCGGTCTCCGGATGTACCCGCACCACCGGATGCTCGGCCCGGCTGGTGAACTCGGTGCCGATCCGGATCACGTGGATCGCGGTCAGGCCGTCCAGGAAGTCCCGCATCGCGGCTGATAGTTCGTCATACACCAGACACTGGTTGGTCCACATGGTGTCGCCGCCGGTGGACGGAACCTCCAGCAGTTGCAGGATGGAGAACTGCGGCGGGCTCTGGTGGAAGGTCATGTCGGTGTGCCAGACGTCGACCTTGCCACCGTCTTCGGAGTCGATCAGCACGATCTTCGGGTAGCCGTCCAGCCGAGGCAGGTACGGATGCAGCTCCACCTCGCCGAATCGTTCGCCGAGCGCGATGTGTGCCTCCGGGGTCAGGTCGGTCTGGCCGGCGATGAAGACCACCTGGTGCTCGAGCAGCAGGCCCCGGATCCGGGCGAAGCCCTCGTCCGTCAGGGTGTTGAGGTCCAGGCCGTGGATCTCGGCACCCAGCGCACCCGAAACCAGCCGTACCTCCGGCTTGATCGAAGTAGTCACCGTCGTCCTTCTGATCCGGGGGAGTTCTGGCAGTGCTGCCCGGGCATTGTCTCAGTTCGGCCAGATGTCCACCAGAGCATGCTCGGCCGCTCGCGCCGCCACCGGACCTGGCAGGCTAGGTGGAATGGCGGTCGAGAATTTCAACGACGACGACGCGCGGGCCCGACTGGCCGAGCTGGCGGACCTTGCCACCCCGTTCGCGATCCGTACCGCGGTGACCCTGCGGGTGCCCGAGGCGATCGCGGCCGGCACCGAGCAACTCGACGACCTGGCCAAGGCCTGCGGCGCCGATCCGGACGCCCTCGGCCGGCTGCTGCGCTACCTGGTGCACCGCGGCGTCTTCATCGAGGCGGCCGGTGAGACGTTCCGGTTGACCGAGGTCGGCCGGTTGCTGTGTGACCGCAGCGGCGGCGGGCACGGTGCCTACCTCGACCTGACCGGGCTGGGCGGCCGGATGGACCTGGCGTTCGCCGGCCTGCCGCACGCCGTCCGTACCGGCGAGCCCGGCTACGCATCGGTGCACGGCCGGGACTTCTGGTCCGACCTGGACGCCCGGCCGGAATTCCGGGCCTACTTCGACGAGCTGATGCGCAGCCAGCAGCAGTTCACCGCACCGCAGGTGACCGCGCTGTATCCGTGGCAGGAGGTCGGGCACGTCGTCGACGTCGGCGGGGGTTCCGGCGGCCTGCTGGCCGCGCTGCTCACCGCGCACCCACACCTGCGCGGCACCCTGGTGGACCGGGCCGAGCCGGTGGCGACCGCGACGCGTCGGTTCGCCGAGCACGGGCTGACCGCGCGCGCCGAGGTGGTGGCCGGCAGCTTCTTCGACCCGTTGCCACCGGGCGCCGACGTGTACGTGGTCTCCCGGGCGCTCACCGACTGGAGCGATGCGCACGCCACCACCATCCTGCGCCGGTGCGCGGAGGCGGCCGGCGGCACCGGCCGGGTGCTGGTGGTCGAGGTGCTGCCCACCGAGCCGTACGTGCCGCACCTGTCGGCCTATGACCTGACCATGCTGGTGCTGGTCGGCGGTCGCGAGCGCGGGGCGGCCGACCACGCGCGGCTGGCGGCCGCCGTCGGGCTGGCTGCGCGGCGGGTCTACACCGGCACCGATGGCCTCACCCTGCTGGAGTTCTCGCTCGCGCCTGCCGCCGCTGCCGAATGACACTGCTGCCGAATGACACTGCTGCGGAATGACACCGTTGCCGAACGACACCGTGACCTCCGACCGATCCCGGCCTTCTGCCAGCAGTTGCCGACCCGGCGCAGCGTGGCGCAAGGCGGTTGACCGGTGCCTCAACGCCCATTGTCTACAACGGAATTGCCGGGTACCGTCCAATCAGCGGCTTGCCCATACGTGCTGAAAGGGTCAACGCGTTATGACGGTGGCTGCCTCCACGCAATATCGGACTTTCATCGACGATCTCGCCCGTAGCGAGTCGGGACGTCTCCTGCACTCCGAGCTGGGCCGCCGCTGGCCGGAGACGTCCGATCAGCTGACCGAGATCGCCCGGTACGCGCTGCTGCCGGCCGGCAAGCTGTTGCGGCCGCTCATGACGCTGCATGCCGCCGAGGCCGTCGGCGGCGAGCCGTCGGAGGTGCTGTCAGCAGCCCTGGGCATGGAGTACCTGCACGTCGCGACCCTGGTGCACGACGACATCATCGACGCCGATGCGCTTCGCCGCGGCCGGCCGGCGGTGCCCACCGCGTACGGGATTCCGAACGCCATCGTCGCCGGTGACCATCTGATCTTCAGCGCCTTCGCCGCGTTGGCCGACGAGCCGCGGCTGCCGCAGGACCGGGTGGCGGCGGCGGTCGCGGTGCTGGCCGAGGCCGGCCGGGACCTGTGCCGCGGCCAGATGCTGGAAGCGCAGCTGGTGGACAACCTCGAGGCCGGCGGCCGCTGGTACGCCGAGATGATCCGGTTGAAGACCGGCGCGTTGTTCCGGGCCGTCTGCCACATCGGCGCGCTGCTCGGCGGCGCCGAGCCGGACGCCGCCGCGGCGCTGGCCAGCTATGGCGAGCACGTCGGGGTGGCCTTCCAGATCCGCGACGACCTGCTGTTCTACACCGCCACCGCGGAGCAGACCGGCAAGCCGGCCGGCAGCGACCTGCACAACGGCCGGCCCACCCTGCCGCTGCTGCTCTGCTACGACGCGGCCGCCGAGCCGGACCGGCAGCGGCTGCTCACCGTGCTCGAGCGCCGGGCCGCGGGGGACAACGCCAAGTGGGTACGTGAGCTGGTCATCAGCACCGGTGCGGTGAACAGCGCCCGGGATCGGATGCGGGAGCACATCGCCCGGGCGCACGCCCAGTTGGCAGTGCTGCCGCCGTCGCCGAGCGTCAACGTGCTGTCCGGTATCGCGCACTGGACGACGAGCGAAGACTCGTGAGCGCGGCTGGTGGCGCCCGCCGGGCGCCGCGGGCACCTGGCGCCGGCCGGGCGCTGCGCGCGCACGTCGAGACGTGGCGGCCGTACACGCTCTGGTACGTCGGGCTGGTCGGCCTCGGCGGCGCGGCGCTGGTGGCCGGGCCGCACCAGCCTTGGCGATTGCTCGGCGCCTGGGCCGCGCCGACCCTCGGTTGGCTCGGCGGGCATTACCTCGGTGACTACTTCGACCGGGAGCTGGACGCCGGCAGCAAGCCGCACCGACCGATCCCGTCCGGCCGGCTGAGCCCGCGCGCCGCGGTGCTGTGCGGGTCGGTCTGCTTCGCCGCGCTGGCGGTGCTCGCGGTGGCCGGTGGCTGGCGGACCGCCTCGATCGCGCTGCTCGGCGCGCTCGGCATCGTCGCCTACAGCCGCTGGTTGAAGGCCCGGGGGGTCGCCGGCAACCTGATCCGCGGTGCGCTCGGGGCGATCGCGCTGGCCTACGGCGCGGCAGCCGTGACTGGTCGGCCGTCGGCCGGCACGCTGGGCGCGCTGCTGGCCCTGGCGCTGGCGTTCTGGCTGCACGACACCTGCTCGAACCTGGTCGGCACGCTGCGCGACATCGACGGTGACCGGGCCGGCGGGTACCAGACGCTGCCGGTCCGGCGGGGCACGCCGTTCGCGGTGCGCACCGCGCTCGGGCTGTACGCGGGCACGTTGGCCGCCGCGCTGGCCGGCGGCCTGCTGGCCGATCGGGGCAGCCGGCTGGGCTACCTGCTGACCCTGCTGGTGGTGCTCGGGATGGGGGTCGCGGCGCTCGTCCCGCTGCTTGCCCACCGGCAGGCGATGCCGGTGTCGGTCGCGTTGCGCGGGCACGCCATGCTGGTGCTGGAACGGGTGGTGCTGGCCTCGGCGGTGGTCGGCCTGGGCCTCGGCCCCGGCTGGCAACTGGGCCTGGCCGTACCGATGGTGGTGCTGACCGGCTGGACCCAGGCGATGATGCGGCGCCGGCATGAACTCGGCGCCGGGGTGCCGCCGGCCGCGGAGGCCGCCGGCCGGGCTCGGATGGAGGAGGTGTCGTGACCGGCGTTGCGGCCGCGGAGCTGAACAGGGCGATCGAGAACGGTGCCGAGGCGCTGCTGCGCCGGCAGCGGACGGACGGCGCGTTCGGTGACGACCCGCCGGCCTCGATCCTCGGCACCGCGGGCACCATCGCCGCGCTGGCCGCCGCCGACCCGGCGGGCTGTGCGGAACTCATCGAGGGCGGGGCGAACTGGCTGCGCGAGCAGCAGCACCCGGACGGCGGCTGGGGTGGTGTGGTCGGCGCGGACAGTGAGGTGGTCGCCACCGCGGTCGCGATCGCCGGGCTGCGGTTGGCGGCACCGGACACCAGCCTCGAGGCGGTGGCGGCCGGCCGGGCCTGCCTGGCCCGGATGGGCGGCGTCGACACGGTGACCGACCGGGCCATCGCGCTGCTCTGCCGGCAGTTGCTGACCATGGCGGGGCTGACCACCGAGGCCGGTCCGCTGCGCCGGCTGCCGCTGGAGATCGTGTTCCTCGACCGGGTGCGCCGGCAGCAGATCTCCTTCCGTACCGCGCCGTTCATCGGGCTGGCCCTGATGCAGGCCGATCTGCTGCCGGCCCGCCGGCTGCGCCGGACGACGCTGCGCAAGGCCCGGCCCACCGCGGTGCGGCTGCTCCGCTCGATCTATGACCACGAGGGCCGGACCGGCGCGATGAGTGAGGATCCGTGGCCGGCCGCGCTGGTGCTGCTGGGGTTGGCGCGATCCGGCGAGGCCCCGGACATGGCCAAGGCCATCACCCGGTGGTTGTGCCATGCGGTTCGTCCGGACGGGGCGTGGGATGCGGTCAGCAACCTGGACCTGACCCGGTCCGGCTACGCGGCCACCGGCCTGATCGCAGCCGGCTACGCCGCCGACGACCGCCTCGATGACACCCGCGAGTTCTTCCACAACCGCCAGCAGGCCAAGGCCTTCGAGGTGCTGGACGTACCGCCGGGTGGCTGGAGTTACTCCAACGCCTGCGGCTGGCCGGTCACCCTGGAATCGGCCGAGATCCTCTCCGCGCTGGCCGGTTATCCGGACGCCAAACGGGATCCGGTGCTGCGCAGCGGCCTGGCCTGGCTGATCGGGCGACAGGACAAGCGCGGCTCGTGGAGCCTGTGGGTGCGCGACACCAAGCTCGCCAACGACGGGCCGTGCCCGGCCATCACCAGCCAGGCGATCACCGCCCTGCACGACGCGGGCTATCCGGACGACCATCGGGTGATCACCCGCGCGACCGGCTGGCTGCTCGGCCAGCAGCGCCCGGACGGCACGTTCGAGAACCTCTGGTACCGCGACTACACCTCCGGCACCGCGGTGGTGGTCACCGCGCTGGCCAAGGTTGGCCTTCGCGAGCATGAGGTGGTGCGCCGCGCGGTCGACTGGTTGGTGCAGACCCAGTTGCCGGACGGCTCGTGGGGGCCCGGGACCGGCACCGACGGTTCGGTCGAGGAGACCGGCTGGGCGGTGCAGGCGCTGGTCGCCGCCGGCGGACCGGCGGCGGCGATCGACCGCGGCGTCGGCTGGCTGATGGCCGCGGCCCAACCGGACGGCGGCTGGCAACCCAGCCGGATCTGCAACTACATCCGCCATTACATGCGCTATCCGAACGGGGTGATCACCCAGGCGGTGGCCCTGCGGGCGCTCGGCGAGTACCGGGACGCCACCGAGCGGGGTTCGGTGGGCATGGTGGCCGGATGACCTCCGAGGCGCCCTCGGACGCGCCGGGTTCCGACGGGCTGAATCCTGACGCACCGTCGCCCGATGTGGTGGTGGCCGGCGCCGGCGCGGCCGGGGTGGGGGTGGCCCGAGCGCTGGGCGCGCTCGGGCTGAACGTGCTGGTGCTGGACCGGCAACGGAGCGCCAGCACGCTGGCCAAGGGCGAGATCCTGCAGCCGGAGACGGTCCGGATCGTGGACGGCTGGGGTGCGCTGGCCGCGCTGCGTGCCACCGATGCCCGGCCGGTGGACCGGCTGGCCATCCGGGATCCGCAGGGCCGGTCGCTGCTGTCGCTGGACTACGGTTCGCTGCCCGGGAACTACCGGCAGATCCTGTGCGCCGAATACGCCGACCTGCAGACGGTGCTGGCCGAGGATCTGCCGGCCAACGTGCAGCTTCGTCGCGGCGTCCGGGTGACCGGGCCGGTTCGCGACGATGTCGGCCGGGTGGTCGGCGTCGAGGTGATGGCGGGCAACACGACGACCGAGATCACCGCTCCGCTGGTGGTGGCCGCCGACGGCATGTCGTCCAGCCTGCGCAAGGCCGCCGGCATCGAGGTGGAGCGGCGGGAGTACCCGCACCGGCTGCTCGCCTTCGACGTGGCCGATGCCGAGGTGGCCGCCGAGGTCACCGCCTACCGCACCGTCCGTGGCCTGTGCCTGGTCTATCCGCTGCCGGGCGGCCGGTGCCGGCTGTACGTGCAGGTCAAGCCGGACGAGTTCCGCGACGGCGGCACCGCCGACCTGGCCGGCTGGTTCGACCGGCTGCTCGACGACGCGCCGGCGCTTCGCCCGCTGCAGCAGGCGATTCGGGCCAGCCTGCATCGGCGGCAGTTGCTGGCGGTCTATCGGCTGCGGGCTCGCCGACTGGCGGTGCCCGGCCTGGCGCTGGTCGGCGAGGCGGCCCACGCGGTGCACCCGATGGCCGCCCAGGGGGTGAACAGCTCGCTGGCCGACGCCGAGGCGCTCGCGGCCGCGCTGCGCGCTGAGGGGGTGCTGCGCGGCGAGGCCGTGCTGCGTGCCGAGGGCGCGGCCGGATCGGTGGATCCGGCCGCGGTGGATCGAGCGCTCACCGCGTTCGAGGCGGCCCGCCGGTCCCGGCTGGACCACCTGGCCACGGTCAGCCACAACGCGTCCCGGATGATCACCAGCGTGTCCGGGCTGCCCAAGCTGCTCGGCGGCCGGATGATGCGCCGGACCGCCGCCAATCCGCGGTTGCTGCAGCTGACCGCCGGTAACCTGTCCGGAACCAACCTGCGGCCGCTCGGCTTCGCGGATCGGCTGTACCAGCTCGGCGTGCTGGTCGACCGGCATGCGAACGCGCAGCCGGCCGTGGATCTGAGCGAGGTGCGATGACTGTTCCCGGTCCTTCCGGCGCTGCGATCCTTCCCGACTCTGCAGGTCCTTCCGGTTCCGGGGATCCTTCCGATTCTGGGGAACGGCCGGACGACCTGTCGATGAACGAGACGCCGTTCCCGCCGCTGCCGAGCATCCGCCGGATAGTGGAGGAGCGCGCGGCGAGCCTGCAGCGCTATCCGGACCGGACCGCCGCGGCGCTGGTGGCCGGGCTGGCCAAGCGACTGGACACCTCGCCGGAGACCATCGTGGTCGGCCCCGGTTCGGCAGGGTTGTGCCAGCACCTGGTGCAGGCGATGGGTCCTCGGCCGGAGGTGGTGCACGCGGCGCTGTCCTTCGAGGGCTACCCGCTGATCATCCGTAACGTCGGCGCCAGCGGCGTGCCGGTGCCGATGGCCGGCTACCAGCACGACCTGCCGGCGATGGCCGCGGCGATCACCGAGCAGACCCGGTGCGTGCTGGTGTGCAATCCGAACAACCCGACCGGGGCCGTCCTGCATCATGCCGAGTTGGCCGAGTTCCTCGACCAGATTCCGGACGACGTGCCGGTGCTGATCGACGAGGCGTACCGGGAGTTCGTCACCGATCCGGAAGCCCCGGACGGCATGGAGCTCTACCGGGGACGGGACAACGTCTGCCTGCTGCGCACCTTCTCCAAGGCGTACGGGCTGGCCTCGCTGCGGATCGGCTACGCGGTGGTGCCACCGCGGTTGACGCCGCTGGCCAGGATGATCGGCGCGGTGTTCTTTCCCGGCGCGCTCGGCCAGGCGGCCGCGCTGGCCTGCCTGTCGGACGAGGTCGAGGCCGAGGTGCGGCAGCGCTGCGCCGAACTGGCCCGGACCCGGACCGAGCTCGCCGAGTCGCTGCGCGGGCTGGGGTTGACCGTGCAGCCGAGCCAGGCCAACTTCCTCTGGCTGCCGCTGGCCGAGCAGGCGATGCCGTTCGCCGAGCGGGCCCGGCAGGCCGGCATCCTGGTGATGGCGTTGGACGGCGCCGGGGTGCGGGTCACCATCGGCACGGCCGAGGCGAACGAGCGGTTCTGCCGGTTCGTCGCCGACTACCAGGCCAGCCGCTAGCCGATCAGCTCCAGCCGGCCAGGCACAGGTAGCCCAACTGCGGGTCGTAGTCGGCGACCACCAGCGGGCCATCGTCGTGCACCTCGTCGAGCAGTTGCCACCACAGGCCGGTGGTTGGCTGGCCGGCCGGTGCCACCCGGCCGTCGGCAGCCGGCCAGGCCGCGGCGAGTGACTCGCTCAGCACCAGCCGCGGCGGCTCGTCGATATCGGCAACGTCGGTGTCGGCAGCGAGTTCGGCGGTCAGCTCGGCGAGTTCGGCGGCTGCCCGGCCGGCCACCTCGGCCGCCGGCACCCCGGCTCGCTGGCGTAGCGCGGCCAGCCGTCGGCCGGATGGCAGTGGTTCGGTGTCCAGCAGCAGTGCGATGCCGCGGTGCCGGGCCGGCACCGCGGCCGCCGCCGGATACGGCACGCTGGCCTGCTCGGCCACGAGCAACAACACCCGCCGGAAGCCGGCCGAGGCGGCGTAGTCCCGGGCCACCCGCAGCCCGCTGAAGCCGGCCGCCGAGCCCTGCTCGGTGATCGCGAAGGACAGCGGCGTACCCGGGCAGACGTGGCTCAGGTAGGTCGCGGTGGCCCGGCCCGGCTGCATGTCGGGCACCGCGTAGGCCAGCACCAGCAGGTCGACCGGCTCGTCGACCGGCACCGTCGCCCGGATCAGGTCTTCGGCCATCTCACCGTAGGACTGGCCGAGCCCGCCGGCTGAGTCGAACAGTTCCGGCGGTACCGAGAGCTGGTACGGGCGGGTCAGGTCGGCCAGGTAGTCGCCCAGATGCGCCCGGGCGGCCGGGTCGTGCAGGAACTCGGCCGGCCGCGAGAACTCGCGCCGCTCGGCACGACGCAGGTACAGGCGCAGCTGCCGGCCAGCCGTGCTCGATCCCGCGGTGCTCGACACGGCTGCCGGCTGCGGTGAGCTGACGAACACCTGCCCTACAGGGCTCGGTGGTTCGCGGTGATGAAGGTGGCCAGATCCGCCACCGTCTCCATCTTGTCCGGGTCCATCGTCTCCACGTTGATCTGGATCTGCAGCTGCTCCTCCAGCCGCAGCAACAGCTCCAGGGCGAGCAACGAGTTGACGTTGAGCTCGTCCATCAGGCGCATGTCCTCGGTCACCGGCTCGTCCCGCTCCAGCAGTTGCTTGAGCACGCTCTCCATCGTTTCGACCACTCGCTGCCGGAAATCGGCGTCCACTCCGGTCTCATGTGGTGCCATCATGCGCCTTCCTATCGGGTGTTTCGGTGCTCGTGCTGGGTGGTTCAGTGTTCGAAGGTTTGAGTGCTCGAAGATCAGTGCTCGAAGATCATGGCGGCGAAGGTTGCCCCGTCCCCGGCGCCGACCGCCGCGACCAGGTAGCGGTCACCCGGTCGCAGCCGGCCGTGCTCGCGGGCGGTCTGGTAGTTGGCGAAGGCGTCGGTGCAGAATACGTGCCCGTTGCGGGCGACGTTGTCCAGCAGCACCCGCTCGGCGGGGAACTCGAGCAGCAGGCACACCCGCTGCCAGGTCACCACGTTCACGTTGTGCGGTAGCACCAGCGCGATCTCGGCCAGATCCATCCCGGCCTGCTCCAGCGCGCGACGGATCACCTCGGCCAACGTCGGCCAGTACTCCCGCAGGAACGCCTCGGTGGATTCGCTGCCGGCCTTGTCGAACTCGCCGCGCTGGCTGCACGCGTAGGCCAGCAGCCGGTCCCGGTCACCGGTGGCGCTGACCAGGCAGGCCGAGGCGCCCTCGCTGAACAGCGACATGCCCGGCAACAACCGCGCGTCCCGGGTGAAGCCCTTCTCGCCGGTCAGCACCAGGGCCAGTGCGTCCGGCTCCGGGTCGCCGGCGAGCAACCGGCCCGCCAGGTCGATGGCCAGCAGGGCGCTCGCGCAGGACTGCTGGGTGACGGTGAAGGACAGCGCGTGATCCAGTCCGAGCGTTCGGCAGACCTCGTGCAGCGGGTTCACCGGGTACGGCACCACGACCGGAAAAGCCCGTCCCCACAAGACATATCGGACTCGATGCCGCTGGCCGGCCAGCTCGGTGAGGCCGGCCGCGGCCCGCAGCAGCAGGTCGGACAGGGACAGTTCCGGGTCGTACCGGACGTCGCTCAGGCCGTGGAACCGGCGGAACAGCTTGACCTGCATCTCGGAGAGCTCGAGCTGCTCGGCAACGGATTCCACGCTCAACCGGGCCGTCGGCAGGTACACCGAGACGGCGTCCAGAGCGGTCATGCGGCTGCTGATCCGGGCTAGCGGTGAGCCGGCGTGCGGCCGGCGGCGAGGAATCCGGTGATCGATCGGGTCCGGGCGTGTGTTTGCCCGCCGTTGACCGTCACGCCAGGCATCACATCATCAGCGCCGGAAGGTGTCAATGCACCTCACTCGTCACCTCATTCGCGACCGGGCCGGCCTGTTGCCGCAGGTACTCCCGGCAGTCGGGCAGCCCGCGGGCGGTGATGACGTCGTTGAAGGTGTGGAAGTTCAGGGCACCGCCGAGCAGGGGCAGCAGCCGCGAGACCGGCGTGCCGTACTTGCCGACCATGTAGCGATGATTGGCGCGGGCCCGGTCCATGTTGGCGGCGAAGTTGGCCCCGTGTGAGTAGTGGATGGAGCTGGCCGAGCGGTTGACCAGGAACCGGACGCCGTCGAGATGCAGCCGGTAACCCAGGTCGATGTCCTCGCCGCCCCAGCTGCGGAACTGCTCGTCGAAGCCGCCGAGGGCTCTGAGTCGATCGGTCGGCGCCGAGACGTTGCAGGTCCAGTAGAGGATCCAGGGCGCGGGCAACCGGTCGAGGTCGTCGGCGAGCCGGACGTAGAGCGACTCGCGGATGTCGGGCCACCGCCCGGTGTCGTGCAGCAGCTTGATGGCTGCGTCCACGTCGTCGAAGTCGAGGGCCTGGGTCATCAACTCACCCTCGGCCTCGCTGCAGGCGTAGCCGTAGACGTAGCCGCAGACCGCGACCGGTCCGCCGGCCTGCTGGTGGGTCTGGAGGTGGGCTTGCAGGCAGTCCGAGTGCAGCAGCACGCCGGAGTCGATAAAGACGCACACCTCGCCGGAGGCGTGTGCGATGCCCAGGTTGCGGGCCTGGGCGACCCGCCAGCCCTCGTCCGGCTGGAAGAAGTAGTGCAGGTTCAGCCGGTCGCGGTAGCCCTGGACCAGCTCGGCGGTGGCGTCGCTGGAACCGTCGTCGACCACCAGCACCTCGAACTCGGCCGGAGGCAGGCTCTGCCCGAGCAGTGAGTCCAGTGTGCGCCGCAGCAGCCCGGCCCGATTGTAGGTGGGAATGACGACACTGCAGCGCGCAACAGCAGCCATTGTCATCAGCCCGCGGTGCCCAGATCGGTGCCGAGGTCGTATCCGCATGCCCTCGCAACCAGCCGCACCTTGCCGTCGTCCAGCAGTTCGCGCAGCGAGGGGGGCAAGTCGGCCCAGTCCCGGATGTCCCGGCGAGTCATCCCGCGCAGGCCAGCGGCATGGATCCGTCGATCGAACACCGCGGTGTCGAACCCATCCGCGTCCAGGTCACAGTGCTCAGCGATCCGGGCGCACCAGGTCAGCGGGTCGGCGATCAGGTCCTCGTACCGGAGCCGCAACACCCACGGTGGCAGCTCGGCGGACGCCGACCAGAAGCTCTCCGCCACCCGTATCCAGTCACGAACCACCACCTCGGTGTCGCTGCGTAGCCACTCCTGCCCCCGCTCCCACACGTCGAGGCTGCGCAGCACATCGCGCGGATCCCGAACGATGTGCACCACCCGGCACTCGGGGAACAGGCGCTGGATCGCCTCGGCCTCGGCCAGGTCGTAGCGAACCTCCTTGAACCCCCAGACCGGTCTGCCCAGGCTCTTCGCGGGTTCGGCGAACAAGGCGTGGATGAAGGCGGCTACCGCCTCGTCGATGTGATGGGCCTCCGGAGTCAGATTCGCCATGAAGCTTTGGTGGCCGGCACGCCCGTAGCTCTGCCGGGCTTGGTCTCCGTAGTCGGTGCCCCATTCGCGCAACCGCTCGGCCACCGCGAGGATCTCGCGAAGCTGACCGGCATGCTCACCCCAGATCAGCACCTCGGGATGCGAGGAGAGCAGTCGCTGCACGAGCGTGCTGCCGCAACGCTGGCCGGCCGCGAGAACCAGCAGGGGTGCGACTGCCACCCAACAAAACTAGCCTAGGCCGACCAGCTGCGTGGCAGGATACGGCGGTGGCCCGATTCCTTTTCGTGGTGCTACCGCTGACGGGTCACCTGAATGCGGCGGTGGCGGTGGGCCAGGCGGTCGCGGCCGCCGGTGGTGAGGTGGCCTGGTGCGGGCCGCAGACCGATCTGCTTCCGTTGGTCGAACCGACGGCCACTGTCTACTCGACCGGCAAGCGCTACTACCGCCAGGACGACAGCACCGGCCAGACCGCGGCCCGCTCGCTCTGGGACGGCTACCTGATGCCGTTCAACCGGTTCATCCTCGAACCGGTCGAGGCCGCGATCGCTGACTTCCGGCCGGACGTGCTGGTGGTCGACCAGTACGCCGTGGCCGGCGCGCTGGCGGCCCATCGACACGGTATTCGCTGGGCCACCCTGTGCACCGGCGCGATGGAGCTGACCCCGCCGAGCTGGGAGCTGCCGGGCCATCAGGACTGGGTACGCGAGCGGCTGGCCAAGGTGTGGGGCTGGGCCGGCCTGGCGCCGGATCCGGCACTGGATCTGCGGTTCTCCCCGTATCTGGTGCTCGCGTTGACCAGCACCGAGTTGGTCGGGCAGGCGGCACTTCCGCCGCGCTGCGTGCTGGTCGGCCCGGCGCTCGGTCGCCGGCTCGACGATCCGGAATTCCCTTGGGTGGACTGGGACTCCGAGCGCCGACACGTGCTGGTGACGGTGGGCACCTCGTCCGAGCACATGGCGGAGGAGTTCTACCAGCGCACGCTGGCGGCGCTGCGGCCGCTGGCCGACCGGCTGCAACCGGTGCTGGTCGCCTCGCCGGCCACGGTGCCGGAGCCGCCCGGCCACGCGCTGGTCGTCGAGCGGGTGCCGATGCTGGATCTGCTGCCCCGGCTGGACATGGTGGCCTGCCACGGTGGAATGGGCACGGTCACCGAGGCGCTGGCGTTCGGGGTGCCGCTGGTGGTGGCGCCGATCCGGCACGACCAGCCCATGGTAGCCCGGCAGGTGGCGGCGGCCGGCGCCGGCCGCGAGGTCTCCTTCACCGACGCCACGCCGGCCGAGCTCACCGCCGCGCTGGCCGCGGTGCTGGACGAGCCGAGCTACCGGGCGGCCGCCCGGCGCATCGCGGCCGACTTCGCGACGGCCGGCGGTGCGAGCCGGGCGGCCGTCGAACTCACCACGTTGGCCAGCGGGCCCTAGCGATCGCTTTCGACAACGGTTTCTCACGGGGAGGATTGACATGGACAACGCTCTGCTGCTGTCCGGTACGCCGAAGGTCGAGGCCGGTCAGGTCGTCCTCACCTTCGACGACGGGCCGGGCCCGCGCTCTGCCGAACTCGCCCAACTGCTACACGAACGGGCGGTGCCGGCGACGTTCTTCCTGCTCGGCGAGAGCCTGCAGCGGTACGACCACTCGCTCGACACCTATCGCGATCACGGGCACACCGTCGCGCTGCACGGCGAGCAGCATCGCCCGTTCAGCTCACCGCACCGTGCCCTCGACCAGCTCAACCGGTGCCGGGACCGGCTCAGCGGCTACCTGGACGAGACGATCTGGTTCCGCCCGCCGTACGGCATCGCCGACCTGACGGTGCCGGGCTACGCCGGTCCCGTCGGCTGGCACGCGCACGGCTGGGACTGGGATGTCACCTACCGCCGGGGCCAGACGGTGATCGGTTGCGTGGACACCATCGTCGACACCCTGGTGCGGTCGCAGGGCGGCATCGTGCTGCTGCACGACTTCGCGCCGTACAGCGAGTTCACCCAGGCCGGCCTGACCGAGGCGCAGTTGGACCTGCGGGTGCTCGAGATCAGCGCCCTGCTGATCGACCGGCTGCGCGAACTGGGCTTCGTGCTGGTCGGCCTGCCGGAGCAGGTACCCGGCGGAGTTCCTGCTTGAGTTGAAAGCCTGTTTCGAGTTCTACGACCGAGTTTGTGAGCCGCGCTCCGGCAGCGCGAAACCGCCTCGGAACGATCTTCGGCAGTGTTAGGGTGTCGCGATGATCCAGCTGTCCGCCGAGGAATTGCAGTGGGCTCGGCAGAAGCGCGCGAACGTCCGCGCGGCCGGGGGCATCCTCGAGCTGGTGCTGCCGTTGCGGGTCGGCGGCAGTGGTGCACCGCTGTTCTGCGCGCATCCGGTGGTGGGCCTGAGCTGGTGCTACCTGGCGCTGTTTCGGCATATCGGTGAAGATCATCCGGTCTACGGCCTGCAGGCTCGCGGGCTGCGCCGGCCGGAGCCGCTGCCGGCCAGCATGGCCGAGCTGGTGCGCGACTATGCCGACCAGATCCGGCTGACCCAGCCGGTCGGGCCCTACCACCTGCTCGGCTGGTCGCTCGGTGGCAACACGGCATTCGCGATCGCGGCGGAGCTGGAGCGGCGTGGGCAGCAGGTGGCGTTGCTGACCATCCTGGACGCCTCGCCGACCGTCCCGGAGTCGCTGACCGGCGCCGACAGCTCGGCCTGGCTGCTGTACAACTTCGCGCTGGCCGAGTTCGGCTACGACCCGGTGTTGACCGCGGACGAGCCGGAACCGGTGGCCCGCACCCTGGAGCTGATCCGCCGCAAACCCGGCCTCGGCCTGCAGGAATGGCCGGAATGGCAGGTGTCGGCGCTGCTGCGGGTGATCCGGAACAACGTCACGGTGACCCGCGGCTGGCGGCCGGAACGGATTCGCTGCCCGCTGCTGTTCTGCTCGGCGACCGAGAGCCCGCCGGGCCTGGCCGCCAAGCTCGCCGCATGGCGACAGTTCGCCGAAGGACCGATCGAGACCATCGAGGTGGACTGCCTGCATCGCCATATGCTGCTGCCCGAACCGGCATCCGCCATCGGGGCGGCGGTGACCGAGCGGCTGCTTGCTCCGCTGCCGGCCCGAGGCGTTGCCTGACCAATCCGGAATGAAATTGGGATTTTCCCGGGTGTCGACCCGGATCGGGCTTCTCGGCTAATGTAGCCGCAGCTTCGCCGCCTGGGAGCAGACACCGCCCGGCTGATCGTCGGATCACGTCGCCGCACGTCGTGAGGGAGGTTCGATGATCGAGGCCACCGGCTTGCGTAAGACCTATCGTTCCGGCCGGCGGCGCAAGGCGACCACCGTCGAGGCGGTGCGCGGGGTGGATTTCGCGGTGCAGCAAGGTGAGATCTTCGGCTTCCTCGGACCCAACGGCGCCGGCAAGTCGACCACCCTGCGGATGCTGTCCACGCTGCTCCGGCCGGACAGCGGCAGCGCCACCATCGCCGGGGTGGATCTGCTGGGCGATCCGGCGCTGGTACGCAAGCAGATCGGCTTCGTCGCGCAGGCCAGTGGCACCTACGACATGGCCACCGCCCGCCGGGAGTTGGTGTTGCAGGCGCGGATGCACGGCCTGTCCAAGTCGGAGGGGATCCGGCGCGCCGAACTTGCGATCGCCGCGTTCCAGCTGGGTGAGTTCGTCGACCGCAAGATTCGCACCTACTCCGGCGGTCAGCGGCGCCGGCTGGACGTGGCGCTGGGCGTGATCCATTCGCCCAAGGTGATGTTCCTCGACGAGCCGACCGCCGGCCTGGATCCGCCGAGCCGGGCCCGGATGTGGCAGGAGGTGCGCCGGCTGCGCGAAGAGGGCATGACGATCTTCCTCACCACCCACTACCTGGACGAGGCGGACGCGCTGTGCGACCGGATCTCGATCATCGACGGTGGCCTGATCGTGGCCGAGGGCACCCCGGCCGAGCTCAAGCGTGAGATCTCCGGTGACGTGGTGGTGCTGGACATGGCCGCCCCGGACAGCGCCGGCGTCGCGGATCCGACCCTGCTGCAGCAGGCCGAGAAGGTGCTGGTCGACGAGCCGTACGTGAGCCGTACCGAGATCATCGACGGCACGGTCCGGCTGTATGTGGACTCGAGCACGGCGGCGATCCCACACGTCATGCGGACGCTGATCGACCGGGGCATCGAACCGGGCGGCGTGGAGGCGCGCAGGCCCAGCCTGGACGACGTGTTCCTAGCCAAGACCGGCCGTACGCTCGGCGATTGAGGAGTTGGAGGAAGCAGTGAAGACTCTTCGAGACACCTGGCTGATCTATCAGGCCGAAGCCGGCCTGATGGTGCGCAACCCGGTGATGGTCGTCTTCAGCCTGGCCCAGCCGATCACCTACCTGCTGCTGTTCGCCCCGTTCCTCAAGACCGCGCTGGCCGGCCGGGGCGGCGTCGACAGCTACGCCGACGCCTACCGGATCTACGTGCCCGGCCTGTTCGTGGCGATGGGCCTGTTCGGTGGGTTGTTCGCCGGCTACGGCCTGTTGCACGCGTTGAAGGCCGGCATCATCGAACGCTGCCGGGTGACCCCGATCAGCCGGGTCGGGTTGCTGCTCGGCCGGGCCCTGATGCACGTCACGCTGATCGTCGTGCAGTCGATCGTGATCACTATCGCGGCGGTGCCGCTCGGCCTGCGAGTACCGCCGCTGCACCTGGCGCTGGCCTACGTGATGCTGGCGCTGATGGTGCTGCTGAGCACCTCGATCTCCTACGACGTGGCCCTGCTCGTACAGGATCAGAACAGCCTGGGCGTGCTGGTGAACACCGCCGGCCAGCCGATCTCGCTGCTGGCCGGCGTGCTCATCCCGCTCGCGCTGGCGCCGCTGTGGGTGCGTGACCTGGCGCTGTGGAACCCGTTCGCGTGGGCCACCAACGGCATGCGGGCGCTGTTCAACGGCAACCTCGGCGACCACGTCGTCTGGCAGGGCGCGTTGATCATCGGTGCGCTCTCGATGGCCAGCGTGCTGTGGTCCTCCCGCCTGTTCAGCCGGGAGATCTCCTGATCCGGACGGGCAATTCCGGGCAGAGCGAGCAATGCGGCTCGGTCTGGGTCCGGGCCGGCATCGGTCCGTGCCGGTCGAGCTGTGGTAACCGTTGCGAGGAGGCGAATCGGTGGATCCGGCGAACATGCGTACGGCGCTGGCCGCGGACCTGCAACTCGGCGCTGGCAACGTGCTGCTCCGGCTGCCCGCGCACGGCGCCGATCCGGACCTGCCCCGGCTGAGTTTCGACGTCGAGGTCGACGGGATCCCGGCCTGGACCGCTCTGTCACTGCGCACCCTGACCGAGCGGGTCGCCGCTCGGGCGGCCTGGTTCGCCGAGCGCGGCGTCGGCCCGCGAGATCCGGTGGCGGTCTATGTGACCAGCGCCGCCGACGTGTTCCTCAGCTTCTTCGCCCTGACCTGGTTGGGCGCCATTCCGGCGCTGATGAACGGCAACATGCCGATGGAGGTGGCACCCGGCTACCTGCGCCGGCTGCGCGGCGTCGGGGTGCTGCTCGACGCCGACCACGCCGCGCTGGCCGAGCAGGACCTGGGCGTACCGGTGCTGGGCGACGCGGCCGAGACCGGCACCGGCGACCCGGCGCAGGCGCCGCCGCACTACCGGCATGATCCGACGGATCCGGTCGCGATCACCCACTCCTCCGGCACCACCCGCACGCCGGCCGCCATCGTGCACTCGCACGCCGGCCTGTTCGCCGCGATCCGGGCGGTCCGGCTGACCGAGGCCCGGCCGTACGGCGAGGTGCGCGAGCTATCCGCGCTGCCGGCTGCACACGCCGCCGGTCTGATCGTGCTGAACCAGGCGCTGTGCAACAGCTACCAGCTGCTCTGCCTGTCCGCGCAGGGTGGTGAGTTCCCGCGCAGCGGCGAGGCGATCCTCGATGCCATCGAACGGTGGCGGCCGACCGGCGTGTTCGGCTTCGCGGTGACCTGGGCCGAACTCGCCCGGTTCGACCTGGCCAGCCGCGATCTCGACTCGGTCCGGATCTGGTCCAGCACCGGTGACTGCGCGCACGAGCCGCACATCCGCAAGCTGGTCGCCGCCGGCAGCCACCTCACCTACAGCACGGAGCGGGGGGTGCACAGCGTCGCCGGCTCCAAGTTCATCGACATGCTCGGCTCGACCGAGATGGGGCACAGCGCGTTCTACATGGTGCACCGGCTGGGCTCGGACCGGTACGACCGGTGCGTCGGCAAGGTGTATCCGTTCGCCGAGGTGGTGCTGCTGGACCTGGCCACCGGCGAACCGGTGCCGACCGGCCAGGTCGGCCACGTCGGGCTCAAGTCGCCGACCCTGGCACTGGGCTACTGGAACGACTCGGTCGCCACGTACCGGACCCGGCTGAACGGCTACTACCTGACCGGCGACCTGATGTACCGCGATGCCGAGGGCTTCTACTACCACGTGGACCGGGCCAGCGACGCGCTCGACCTGGGCGAGGGCAACTGGCTCTACACCGCGCTGTCCGAGGAGCGGATCCTCAAGCACTGCCCGGACGTCCGGGACTGCAGCGTGATCGCTGCCCGGGACGCCACCGGCACGCCAGTCACCGAGGTGCTGCTGGTGCTCGCCGAGCACGCCGACCCCGCGCTGGACCGCACCGACCGGGTGCGCGCGGCGCTGGGCGAGCCGGCCGCCCGGACCCTGCGCGGGGTGGTGACCGTCCCGGACGACGGGGTGGTGATGGGACCGACCGGCAAGGTGCGCAAGTTCCTCATGCGGCAGCGTCTGGTGGCCGCCGCGGATGCCGGCTGAGCCGTGGTGGTCCGAGGTGAGCGCCTGCCCGCGCTGCCGGCCCAGCAGGGGATGGTGCTGAACAACCTGCGGCGGCCCGAGGACGGGGTGGACGTCCTGCAGTTGACGCTGGACTGGGCCGCCCCGCTGCGGCGGGAGCCGTTCGAGGCCGCCTGGCGCGAACTGGTGCGCCGGCATCCGGTGCTGCGTACCGGATTCGAGTTCGACGACCGGCACGGCCTGGTCCAGGTGGTGGCTCCGGCTGCCACCCTCGACATCCGCTGGCGGGAGCTACCGGCGGCGCCGGAGCTGATGGCGCGGGGCTTTCCCGACACCGAGTCCGATCCGGAGTTCGAGTCGTTCCTGCGGGCCGACCGGCGGGAGCGGTTCGACCTGAGCAGCCCGCCGCTGGCTCGGCTGACCGTCCTGCGCCGTTTCGTAGCGGCGGAGAATCCCTTGAATTTCGCGGCACATCGGGCAGTGTTCACATTTCATCACGCGTTGCTGGACGGTCGCTCGATACGGTTGTTGGTCGCGGAGCTGTCCCGGTCCTACGCTGCGGTCCTGGCCGGCCGCGCCGTCCGACATTCGCCGCGGCAGGAGTTTTCGCAGTACGTGAGGTGGTGGCAGGTGGCCGACCAGGCGACGTCCGAGAAGTTCTGGACGGACTACCTGGCCGATCCGGTGCTGCCCCGGCCGCTGCCCGGCCACCTCGGCGAGCGGCCGGGGCCGGCCGAGCCGCGGAAGCTGGACATCGCGCTGTCCCGCGCCGACTCCGAGGCGATCGCGGCCGCCACCGAGCGGGCCGGCCTGGGCTCGAGCACCCTGCTCTGCGCTGCCTGGGCGCTGCTGCGAGCCGGTTACGGCGGCGTCGATGACGTGGTGCTGGCGGTGACCCGATCCTGCCGGCACGACAGCATTCCTGGCGCGGACGGCGTGCTGGGCCTGCTGATCAACACCGTGCCGCTGCGGATACGTATCGAGCCGGGCTGGACCGGACGCGAGCTGCTGGCCGCGGTACAGGACGGCATCGCCCGGATCCGGGAGCACCGGCTCAGTCCGCTGGCCTCGATCCTGAGTTGGGCCGGCCTGCCGGTGGACACCCCGTTGATCGACAGCCTGCTGATGTTCGACCGCTGCCGGCTGCAAGCCGATCTGGCCGGCGAGGGAGGCCTGGCCGACGACGAGGGCTTGGCCGTCGACGGGGCGACGCCGGTCAGCGCTCGGGTCGATCGGCTGCCGTCCTACCCGCTGAGCGTGTGCGCCTACGCCGAGCCGGAGCTGCAGCTGGGCCTGATCTGGGACGGCCGGCAGTTCGTCGAGGGAGCCGCCGAGCGGATGCTGGAGCAGTTGCACCGCACGCTGGTGCAACTCGCCCGGACGCCGGAGCTGCCCATCGCCGAGCTGCTTTCCGGTTTCGTCGCCGAGCCCGAGGCCGAACTGCAGGCCGGCTGGCAGGGCCCGGCCGCCGACCCGCTGCCGGCTGTCACCGTGCCGGCGCTGTTCGCCGAGCAGGTCGCCCGGCGGCCAGAGGCGGCCGCGCTGGTGACCCCGGACGGCGAGGTCAGCTATGCCGAGCTGGATCGGCGGAGCGACCGGCTGGCCAGGGCACTGCGCGACCGCGGGGTGCGGACCGATGTTCCGGTCGCGGTGGCGCTGCCGCGCGGCACCGGCCTGATCACCACCCTGCTGGCCGTGGTCAAGGCCGGCGGCGCTTATCTGCCGATCGATCCGAGCAGCCCGCCGGCCCGGGTGGCTGGCATGATCGCCGGCGCTCGGCTGGCCGTGGTCAGCGACGAGACCGCTGCCGGCGTGCCGCCGGACGCCGGGGTTCCGGTGGTCCGGCTGGCGGAGTTGGCCGCCGGTGCTGAGCTAACCGCTGAGGTCGACGACGGGCCGCTGCCGCCTGCGCATCCGCTGAGCGTGGCCTATCTCAACTACACCTCCGGCTCGACCGGCCAGCCGAAGGGCGTCGCGGTACCACATCAGGCTGTCGTGCGTCTGATCAGCCATCCGACATTCGTCAAGCTCGGACCCGGCCAGCGGCTGCTGCACCTGGCCTCGATCGGGTTCGACGCCAGCACGCTGGAGATCTGGGGTGCGCTGCTCACCGGTGCCACCCTGGTGCTACCGCCGGCCGGCCCGCTCGGGCTGTCCGAGATCGCCGCGGTGCTGCGCGAGAGCCGGGTCAGCCTGGCTTGGCTGACCGCCGGGCTGTTCCACCAGCTGGCCGAGGCCGATCTTCCGGCGCTGGCCGGGGTCGACCAGTTGCTGGCCGGCGGCGACGTGCTCAACCCGGACGTGGTCCGCGCCGTACTTACCGCGCGGGCGGGGCGGCCACTGGTCAACGGGTATGGGCCCACCGAGAACACCACGTTCACCGCCTGCCAGCTGCTCGTCGATCCGGCCGAGGTGCCGGCCACGGTGCCGATCGGCCGGCCGATCCAGCACACCGACGTGCACATCCTGGATGCCGAGCTACGTCCGGTACCGATCGGCATGGTCGGTGAGCTGTACACCGGAGGTGCCGGGCTGGCCCGCGGCTATCTCGGGGATGCCGCGGCCACCGCGCGGTCCTTCGTACCCGATCCTTATCGCCGGGGTGGCCGGCTGTACCGCACCGGCGACCTGGCCCGCTGGCGTCCGGACGGGGTGTTGGAGTTCCTCGGCCGGCTGGACGACCAGGTCAAGATTCGTGGCTACCGGGTCGAGCCCGGCGAGGTGGCGGCGGTGCTGCGGACGTTCCCGGGGGTTCGGGAGGCGGTGGTGCTCGTCCGGGGCGACGGGGCCGACCGGCGTCTGATCGGCTATGTGACACCCGCCGCCGGCCTGGATCCAGCCGAGCTGCGACCGGCGCTGCTGCACGACTTCGTTCGCTACCGGCTGCCGGACTACTCGGTGCCGGCCGGTTTCGCGGTGCTCGACCGGTGGCCGCTGAACGCTAACGGCAAGCTGGATCGCTCGGCGCTGCCGGAGCCGGAACGCCAACCGCGACCGGCCGCCACCCCGCCGCGGACGGGCACCGAACGCCGGCTCGCCGAGCTCTGGCAGCTGTTGCTGGGTGAGGTCCTGGCCGGCGCCGAGGTCGGTCGCGAAGACAGCTTCTTCGCCCTCGGCGGGAACTCACTGTCCGCCGCCCGGTTGACGTTTCGGATCCAGGAGGTGTTCGGCGTCGAGTTGCCGTTGGGTGCCTTCTATTCCGAGCCGACCCTGGCCGCCTGCGCCGCGACGATCGAGGCGGCCCGTGCGCCGGCCAAGGCAGCCGGTCCGATCGCCCGGCGGGACCGCGGCGCCTACCGGGTACCGAGCCGGCCGGAGCCGGCCGCCGAGCTCGCCCCGCACCTGGTGCGGCTCACCGAGGACTGGGCGCTCTGGCGCACCGTGTGCCTGCGGGCGGCCGGTTTCCCGGTGCAGCTGCTGTCCGCGCTCGGCGATCCGGAGCTGGCCGCCGCCGCCGACGCGGTGCTCGCCGCCCGAGGCCGCCCGACCGGACGAGCCGAGTCACCCGAACGAGCCGAGTCACCTGAAGCAGCCGACGGCGAGAACGCCGAAGCTGCAACAGCCGAGCTGGCCTACGCCGAGGCGTTCCCGGCCGCGGTCGGCCGGCTCTCCGCGGCACTGCACGCGGCGGCCAGCCTGCCTGCGCTGCGGGAGGCGGTGGCCTGGCAGAACCGGCACGGGTTGACCACCGGCATCGACCCGCTGGTGCGCCGGGGTCCGGCACCGGAGCGTCGCGACACCAAGCACCGGCAGCACGAGGCGCTGGTCGCCAGCTACCTGCAGCGGTACTGCGCCAAGAACGACACCATCGGCTTCTTCGGCCCGGTCAGCTGGTCGCGGTTCGACGACGGGCCGGACATCCGGGTGCAGCACGCCGACCAGGTCGGCCCGGTCAGCGCCCGGGTCACCTACCTGGAGGGCTGGGCGGTCCGCGCGCTGATGGCCGGCCATGCCGCGGCCCTGCGGCCCTGGCTGGCACCGCGCCGGATGCCGTTCCTCGGCCTGGACGGGAACCGGTTGCGGTTACCGCTGGCGCCGCCGGTGGCGCTGACGGCCGCCGAAGCCGCCGTGCTGCAGGCCTGCGATGGGAACCGGACCGCCACCGCGATCGCCGAGGAGCTGGTCGCCGATCCGGCGTCCGGACTGACCAGCGCCGCCGAGGTGTTCGCGGTGCTCGGCCGGCTCAGCGACGGCCACCGGCTGGCCTGGCAGGTCGACCTGGCACCGCAGGACATCCGGCCGGAACGGTCGATGCGGGCGATCCTGGCCCGGGTGACCGACCCGGCGGTACGGGTGCCGGCCGAGGCCGCGCTGGACCGGCTGACCGCGGCTCGCGACCGGCTGGCCGCGGCCGCAGGGAACCCGGACCGGGTGTCGGCCGCGATGGCGGAGCTGGAGGCTACCTTCACCGCCGACGCCGGCATCGACGCCACCCGACGGGCCGGCGGGCTGTACGCCGGCCGCACGCTGGCCTACGAGGAGTGCCTGCGGGCTGATCAGGTCCGGCTCGGCACCGGCGCGCTGGCCGGCATCCGATCCGCGCTCGGGCTGGTGCTGGACAGCGCTCGCTGGTTCACCGCGGCCGGCGGCGAGTTGTACGCGCGGCTGTTCGCCGACCTGCACCGGGAGCGGGCGGCCGCGCTCGGCACGAACGCGGTGCCGTTCGCCGACCTGTGGTTGCTGGCCAACGACGAGCTGTTCGCACAACCGCCGAAGCTGATCGAGCCTGCCACCCAGGCGTTGCAGCAGCGTTGGGCGGCGATCCTCGGCCTGTCCGGGCAGGCCGCGGATCAGCGTCGGATCCGGCTCGACTCAGCCGAACTCCGGGCTCGGGTGGCCGAGGCGTTCCCGGTCCGGCCCCGGGTGTGGCCGATGGCGGTGCATCACAGCCCGGACCTGATGATCGCCCAGGACGAAATGCTCGCCCAGGACGAATCAGCCCAGCGGGACGGCCGGCGCACCTGGGTGCTCGGTGAGATCCATCCGAGCATCGTGACCACCCGGTACGCCAGCTGGCTGGCCTTCCACGATGACCCGGCCGGCCTGCGCGCGGCGATGCGGCACGACCTGGGCGGCCGCACCGTGTTCCTGGCCGAGACCGCCGAGGAGGGCGGCGTCTGCGCGCGGCTGTCCAACGTGCTCGCCGGCCCGGACGATCTGCGGCTGGTCTACGCGCACGACTCCTGCGGCTACCCGGCCAGCCTGCCGGTCGGCGACTGCGAGGTGCTGGCCTCGCCGGCCGGCCTGCGGGTGCGCCGGCGTGGCTCGGATATCGAGCTTCCGCTGCTGGAGGTGGTCGGTGACCTGCTCACCGCGGTGCTGGCGCAGAGCTTCGCCCCGGTGCCGCGGGCCGCGCACGTACCGCGAATCCAACTCGACGACCTGGTGATCAGCCGCGAGTCGTGGACGTTCACCGCAAGCGAGCCGGGCTTCGCCGAGCTGTCCGACGAACGCGAGCGCTACCTGCGTGCCCGTGCCTGGGCGAGCCGGCACGGCCTGCCTCGGCACGTGTTCCTCCGGTTCAGCGGCGAGCGCAAACCGATCTATGCCGACCTGACCAGCCTCGCCTCGATCGACCTGATCGCCCGCGCGCTGCGTCGCTGCCGGCGGGCGGCCGGCGCCGCGGCGACTGTCTCGGTGGTGGAGATGCTGCCCGATCCCGACCAGACCTGGCTGGCCGACGCCGCCGGCCGCCGGTACACCGCGGAGCTGCGCATGGTGGCCGTCGATCAGAAGCTGCGAGGCTGAGCATGGGGGTGTACGAGTTCCCGACCTCGTTCGGCCAACGCCGAATGTGGTTGCTGGCGCAGCTGGATCCGGACCAGCCCACCTACAACATCGGCTGGGAGCTCTGGCTGGACGGCGAGTTGGATTCGGCCGCGCTGGGGCAGGCCTGGACCGCCGCGCTGCTGCGGCACGAGGCGCTGCGTACGAGTTTTCGCGACCAGGCCGGCGTACCGGTGCAGGTGATCTCGGACGACCCGGTCGAGCCGTCCTTGCCGGTCAGCTCGGTGGAGCAGTTGCCGGCCGCGGAGCGGGAGTCCGCCGCCCGGGCCAGGATCGCCGGGCTCGCCGGTATCCCGATCGATCCGGCCACCGGCCCGCTGGTGCGAGCCGAACTGATCCGGCTGTCCGAGCGGCAGCACCTGCTGGCGGTGATCGTGCATCACATCGTGGCCGACGGCTGGTCGTTCCGGATCCTGTTCGATGAGCTGTCCGCCGACTACGCGGCGATCCGGGCCGGTGGTGAGCCGGTCACCGACGAGCCACCGATCCAGTACGCCGACTTCGCCCTCTGGCAGCTCGAGCACGCCGAGCAGGGTGGCTTCGCGCAGGCCGAGCGGTTCTGGCGCGGCCAGTTGGCCGGTGCCCCGGCGGCGCTGCCGCTGCCCACCGATTTCGGCTATCCGGCCAGGCAGGACTTCGCCGCGGCCGGCATCGTCGACCGGCTCGATCCCGAGCTGACGGCCGCGCTTCGGCGGTTCGCGGCGGATCGGGGCAGCACCCTGTTCGCGGTGCTGCTGGCCGGTTACGCGGCGGTGCTGGCCCGGCTGGCCGGTGCCGAGGAGGTGCTGATCGCGGTGCCGATGGCCGCCCGCAGCCGGTCGGAGACCGAGTCGGTGGTCGGCCTGTTCATGAACACCGTGCCGATCCGGGTGCCGGTCGATCCGCATCAGTCGCTGGCCGAGCTGGTCGCGCAGGTGCATGCCAGCGCCGGCCAGGCGCTGGCCCAGCAGGAGTTGCCGTTCGCCCGGATGGTGGAGCTGGCCCGGCCGGACCGGGATCCGGCCCGGTTGCCGCTGGTCCAGGTGATGTTCGCCCTCGAGGAGTCCTGGGCGGTGCCGGATCGCGGTGGGTTGGCCTGGCGTCCGGAGCTGGTAGAGAACGGCACCGCGAAGTTCGAGCTGGAGCTGACCGTCACCGACACCCCGGACGGTCCACGGGTACGACTGAACTACAACACCGCGCTGTTCAGCGAGGCCACCGGCCGGCTGGTCGCCGACGGTTTCACCCGCATGCTGCGGGCGATGATCGACTCGCCGGAACAGCCGGTGGCCGAAACGCAGCTGATGCGGCCGGAGCTTCTCGAGCTGGTCACCGACCGATGGCCGGACGCCGGCCCGGCCGCCGAGGTCACCGCGGTATCGCTGCTCCGGCAGGCCTGCGTCGGCGACTCGGTACTGGTCGAGGGCAGCGACGGCAGCCTGACCGGGGACCAGTTGCGCCGGCGGGCGGCCGGCATCGCCGCCGCACTGCGCGGGCACGGCGTCGGCATCGGCGATCGGGTTGCGCTGCTGCTGCCGCGCGGCGCGCGACTGCTGCCGGCGATCCTGGCGGTGTGGTCGGTCGGGGCGGCGTACCTGCCGCTGGATCCGATCTATCCGGACCAGCGGCTGGCCGGCATGCTCACCGACGCGGACGTACGGGCGATCCTGCTGGACAGCTCCGCTCCGGACGCGCCGGGGCTGCCGGCCGGCGCGCCGGAGTTGGCGGTGCTGGAGCTGGCCGCGCTGGCCGAGGCCGCAGGGTTGTCGGAGGCCGCGTTGCCCGAGGCCGCGGAAGGGCCCGAGGCTGCGGAGCTGCCCGAGCTGGCGCTGCCGCCGAGTGCACCGGCCTACATCATGTTCACCTCCGGCTCGACCGGACGGCCCAAGGCGGTCACCGTCAGCCAGGGCGGGGTCGGTGCCCTGCTGTCCGCGGTGGGGCCGCAGGCGGGCGAACACCGCAAGGACCGGGACGAGCGCGGAGCCGGGCAGCCGACCCCGCTGTTCGGACTGACGCCGGCCGACCGGTTCGTCGCCCTCTCGACGTTCGCCTTCGACATCGCGCTGGTCGAGTTGCTGGCACCGGTGTTGGCCGGCGGCTGCACCGTGGTCGCCGATGTCGAGCACACCCTGGACGCCGCGCTGCTCCGCCAGTTGCTGATCGACAGCGGCGCGACCGCGATGCAGGCCACTCCGGCCGGCTGGCGGATGCTGCTCGATGCCGGCGGCGTTCCGGCCGGGGTGCGGTTGCGGATCACCGCCGGCGAGCCGCTGCCGCGAGATCTTGCCGATGCGATCGGCGCAAGCGCGATCGGTGCCGATGCGATCGGGCCAAGCACGATCGGTGCCGAGGCGACCGGCGCAAGCGCGATCGGTGCCAACGACCGCATCCGGTTGTGGAACCTGTACGGCCCGACCGAGACCACCATCTACTCCGGTGGCGCGCTGGTCGAGCCCGGCCAGCCGATCGAGATCGGCTCGGTGATCGCCGGCACCCGGTTGTACCTGCTGGATCCGGATCTGCGGCCGGTGCCACCGGGTGTGCTCGGCGAGGTGTACCTCGGCGGTGCCGGCGTGGCGCACGGTTATTTCGGCGCGCCCGGGCAGACCGCGAGCCGGTTCGTGCCCGATCCGTTCGGCACCGCACCCGGCGCGCGGCTCTACCGCACCGGTGATGTCGGGCGCTGGCGGCCGTCCGGGCGGGTGGAGCTGGCGGGACGGGCCGACCGGCAGTTCAAGATCCGCGGTTACCGGGTGGAGAGCGGTGAGGTGGAGGCGGCACTGCGGTCGCATCCGGACGTCGCCGATGCGGTGGTCTCGGTGCGCGGCGGCGGGCATGACGTCCGGCTGGTCGGGTACCTGGTCAGCCGGTCCGGAGCCGACCAGCCGCCCGCGGATCTGCGTGCGCACCTGCGTGAGGTGCTGCCGGACTACATGGTGCCGGCGGCGTTCGTGCTACTGGACCGGTTGCCGCTCACCGGCAGCGGCAAGATCGATCATCGGGCGCTGCCGGAGCCGGACTGGGCCGCCGGATCCGGCAGCGAGCCGACCGCACCGCGCACGCCAGTGGAATCGGAGCTGGCGGCGATGTTCGCCGAGGTGCTGGCGCTGCCGCAACCGGTCGGGGTGACCGACAACTTCTTCGCCCTCGGCGGCCACTCGCTGACCGCCACCCAGCTGATGACCCGGGTACGGTCCGCCTACGGGATCGACCTGCCGCTGCGAATGCTGTTCGCCGACCCGACCGTGGCTGGCCTGGCCACCGCCGTCGCCGAGCGGAGGTAGTCGCCGATGCGCTACCCGGTCTCCTTCGCCCAGCAGCGGCTGTGGTTCCTCGACCAGTTGATGCCCGGTGAGCCCACCTTCCACATGCCGTACGCGATCTGGCTGGACGGGCCGCTGGACGCCGATGCGTTGCAGCGGGCGATGGACGCGATGGCGGCCCGGCACGCGGTGCTGCGTACCGGCATCGTGGCGATCGACGGGTTGCCGGAGCAGGTGGTGGCCGACGCGGGCACGGTGCCGATCGAGCGGATCACGCTGCGCGAGTCGTCCGAGACGCTGCGCGAGCCGGCCGAGCCGGCCGAACGGATCCGGCAAGCCGAGCAGCTGGCCGCCGAACGTGCCCGCCGGCCGTTCGACCTGGCCCGGGCGCCGCTGCTGCGGGCGACGCTGATCGATCTCGGGGACGAGCGGCGGCTGCTGGTGTTGGTGATGCACCACATCGTCTCCGACGCCGCCTCGATGCGAATCCTGATCGAGGAGCTGTCCGCCGCGTACCGGGCCGAGACGACCGGTGAGCCGCTGACGCTGCCGCCGCACTGGCTGGGGTACGGCGACTACGCGGTCTGGCAGCGCGACCGGCTGCGGGGCGAGGAGCTGGAACGGCAGCTGAGCCACTGGCGCGAGACGTTGCGCGGCGCGCCGATCCTGCTGACGCTGCCGACCGTGCGGCCTCGGCCGGCCCGGCAGTCCTCGCGCGGCGCGGTCACCTCGGCAGCAGTCTCGGCGGAGACCACCCGGCGGCTGGCCGAACTCGCCGCGGCCTGCAACGCCACCATGTTCATGACGTTCCTGGCCGGTTTCGCGGTGGTGCTGTCCCGCTATGCCGGCCAGCCCGAGCTGCTGATCGGCACGCCGGTGGCCGGGCGCACGCATGTAGAGCTGGAGCCGCTGGTCGGCCTGTTCACCAACACCGTCCCGCTGCGGGCGTCGCTGACCGGCGACCCGACGTTTCGTGAGCTGCTCGGACGGATCCGGGACACCACGGTGGACGTGGTGGCCCATCAGGAGTTGCCGTTCGAGAAGCTCGTCGAGGAGCTGGCGCCGGATCGCAGCCTGGCGCACGCCCCGCTGGTGCAGGTGCAGTTCGGCCATCAGTCGCTGACCCCGGCCGAACCGGAACTGCCCGGCGTCGTCGCCCGCAGCCGGCCGATGTTCACCGGCACCGCGAAGCTCGACCTCGGCCTGTTCGCCGACACCGCGCCGGATCAGGTCAGCACGCTGATCGCCGAGTACAACACCGACCTGTTCGACCGGCCGTGGGCGGACCGATTCCTGACCAGCGTGGTGCGGGTGCTGGAGGCCGCGGCCACCGAGCCGGGCACTCGGGTGACCGAGCTGCCGATGCTGTCGGCGGCCGAGACCGCGGCGCTGATCAGCGAACGCAACTCCCGTCCGGCCGGGGACGGCGAGCCGGTGGACGTCCGGCGATTGCTGCCGAGGGCGGACTGTACGGTCAGCGACGCGACCCGCTCGGTGCCGATGGCCGAGGTATGTCAGCGGGCCGCCCGGCTGGCCCGGCTGCTGGTCGAGCGGGGTGTCGAGCCGGAGACGCCGGTCGGGCTGTGCCTGGCGCGGGGCATCGAGCTGCTGGTCGCCCTGCTGGCGGTGTGGTGGGCCGGCGGCGCCTACGTCCCGCTGGATCCGGACTTTCCGCCGAAGCGGCTGGCGGCGATGGCGCGAGACGCCGACCTGCGGCTGGTGATCAGCGACCGGACGCACCGAGAGCTGGCCGGTTCGGTGATCGGCAACGGCACGATGCTTGAGGGCGGCGGAGTGCTCGAGGACGACACGGTGCTTGAGGCCGGCGGCGGAGTGCTCGAGGGTGGCACGACGGTCAAGGGCGGAGTGCTCTGCGTGGACGATCCGGCGGCGGACGCGGCCGAGCCGCTGCCGCCAGTGCCGGTCCCCGATTCCGCGCTGGCCTACCTCATCTTCACCTCGGGTTCGACCGGTCAGCCCAAGGGCGTCGGCATCGAGCACCGGTCGGTGGCCAACCTGCTCGGCTCGTTCAGCCGGACGTTGGATCTCAAGCCCGGCGACCGGTTCGTCGCGGTGACCACGCTATCCTTCGACATCGCGCTGCTGGAGCTGCTGCTGCCGCCGGTCTGCGGCGCCGACCTGGTGATCGCCTCCGGGACGGAGAGCCGCGAGCCGGATCGGCTGCGGTCGTTGATCGAACGCACCGGCGCGACCGCGATGCAGGCGACGCCGCAGACCTGGCGGCTGCTACTGGCCGCCGGCGGGGTGCCGGCCGGGTTGCGGCTGCGGCTGTGCGGTGGTGAGGCGTTGCCGCGGGATCTCGCCGACCAACTCGCCACGCCGGGCAGCATGCTGTGGAACGTGTACGGCCCGACCGAGACCACGGTGTGGTCGGCGGCCGGCGTGGTGCCGGCCGCGCCGGCAGAGGTCGAGGTCGGGCCGCCGATCGAGCGCACCCGGGTGTACCTGCTCGATGACCGGCTGGCCCCGGTGCCGGTGGGAGTTACCGGGGAGGTCTACCTGGCCGGTGCCGGAGTGGCGCGCGGCTACCACAACCGGCCGTGGCTCACCGCGCAGGCGTTCCGGCCGGATCCGTGGGGCAGCCCCGGCGCGCGGATGTACCGGACCGGTGACCTCGGCCGGTGGACGCCCGACGGTGGCCTGGTACTGCTCGGCCGGACCGACCATCAGGTGAAGCTGCGTGGTTTCCGCATCGAATGCGGCGAGATCGAGGCGGTGCTGCGCGCTCATCGGGAGGTGCGCCAGGCTGCCGTGCTGCCGGTGCGACGGGGGGACGAACCGGTGCTGATGGCCTACGTGGTGTTGCGCCGCGGCGCTGCCGACACGAACCTGCTGGAGTTGCTGCGGCCGCACCTGCGCGCGTCGCTGCCGGAGTACATGCTGCCGGAGCTGGTGGTCGCGCTGCCCACGCTGCCGCTCACCCCGAACGGCAAGGTGGACCGCACTGCGTTGCCGGCGCCGGACTGGGGTAACCAGCTGCCGGCCGAGCAGCACGTCGAGCCGCGCAATCCGCTGGAGGCAACGCTGGCCGGCATCTGGCGTGAGCTGCTCGGCACGCCGGTTTCCATCGGCGTGTACGACAACCTGTTCGCGATCGGCGGCCACTCGCTGACCGCGACCCGGTTCGTGGCCCGGGTCGCTGACAGCTACGGGGTGCAGTTGCCGGTGCACCAGATCTTCGCGACCCCGACCATCGCCGAGCTGGCCGAGGCGGTGGCGGCCGACCCTGACTTCGGCGAGACCTCGTCCCGGCACGCCGAGCTGGACTCGCTCAGCGACGAGGACCTGGACGAACTGCTGCGCGCCGCGCTGGCCCAGCGCAACCGCCGCCGAGCGGTGCAGGACGACCTGGACGGCTGAACCCGCCGAGCCGTCGAGGTCGTCCTTCCCCTCGAGAAGCGCCCGGCGGCGGTCGGGGGCAACGTGGGTAGAGCGCGGTCGGGGCCGCCCGAGGCCGCTGCCGTCTCCCGCTCGTGCAAGTACTGCCGACAGTCGGACAGATCAGGCTCGTGGGTCGGTGTTCGCCGCGCAGGACAAACGGGGCGACCGCTAGGCTTGCCCCTCATGTCGATTAAACGCATTTCAACCGGGTGTGCCGTGGCCGGCACCCTCGTACTGCTTACCGGCTGCGCCGGGTCGTCCGGCACGGCCGGATCCACCAAGACCGGACCGTCCGGCACGACGACCACCGGGTCGTCACGCACGCCGGCCGCCTCCCCGTCACCCACCGTCAGCCCCGCGACCCTGGCACAGCTACGCAAGATCGTCCTGCAGCCAACCGATCTGCCCGGCTGGAAGGCGAGCCCGGCTGAGCCGGACAGCAGTTCCAGCTCCGACCAGGCCCAGCTGATGGCGTGTGTGGGTGCCAAGAACACCGACGCGGACCAGGTCGCCACCACCGACTCGGCCGACTACTCCCTCGGCGACGCGACGATCTCCTCCTCGGGCAGCAGCTACAAGTCACAGAGCGACCTGGACAGTGACATCGCGATGCTCAAGAGTCCCAAGCTCCTGCCGTGCTTCACTCAGCAGTTCAAGAGGGACATGGTCACCTCGATGCCGAAGGGTGCCAGTGTGGGCGCCGTGTCGGTGAAGTTCACGCAGGGCCCTGGCGATGGGCCGGCCAACGTGGCAGGTTCCGGCTCGGTGACCGTTCCGGTCACGGTCAGCGGCCAACAGGCCATGGTCTACATCGACTTCGTCTACCTGACCGGCCCGCTGATCGAGGCAGAGGTCGATGCCGAGAACATCGGAGCGCCAGTGCCCGCCGCGGCGGTGCAATCCGCGGTCAAGGCGGTTGCCACAAGGGCGGCCTCCGGCGGCTGAGCCACGCAAGCCTGCGACCCGGTTACCCAACCGGCCTGTCCGCGAATGTTCCTCAATGTCTCAGGGATGCGAAGCATCGAATGCGGATCTGGTCTACTCGACGCGCTTTCCACATTCCGCGCCGGGTTACCGAAGGGAGGCAGTCATGCGACGCATCGGAGACGCCTGACAGCCAGGCAACATCCCGTCGTGGCTCGGCGCTGCCGTGGCCGCGGCCCGTTCAGGCCGGCGCCGCCTAGCTGGGCGGCGCCGGGTCATGTCGTCCTTACCGTTCTCACCGTGGCCTACGGCTAGCCCACCTCACGCGCCGGAAGCGCCCGAGCCCGAGGCCGAGCCCAAAGCCGCTGCCGTCTGCTGCTGGCGTAGGTACTCCCGGCAGCCGGGTAAACCCCGGGCGGCGATCAGATCGTTGATGTTGTAACAGTTCAGGGCGCCGCCGAACCAGCGCAGCAACTGGCCGATCGGGGTGTCGTACTTCGTCGCCATGTAGCGGTAGTTGTCGCGCGCCTGCGTCCAGAGTTCGACCGAGTCCTTGGCGTGCGGATAGTGGACGGAGCTGGCCGAGCGGTTGAGCACCAACCGGGCGCCGGCAAGAAACAGCCGATACCCCAGGTCGATGTCCTCGCCGCCCCAGCTGCGGAACTGCTCGTCGAAGCCGCCCACCGACCGCACCAGCTCCAGCGGTGCCGAGGCGTTGCAGGTCCAGTAGAACACCCAGGGCGCGGGCAGCCGGTCGAGATCGTCGCCGTGCTTGGCATAGAACGGCTCGCGGCTGTCGGCCCACCGCCCGGCGTCCCGGATCAGCGCGATGCACCCGTCCACGTCGTCGAAGTCGAAGGTCCGGGCCAACTGTTCCGCCTCGGCGCGGTCGCAGTCGAAACCGTAGACGTAGCCGCAGACCGCGACCGGTCCGCCGGCCTGCCGGTGGGTCTGGAGGTGGGCTTGCAGGCAGTCCGAGTGCAGCAGCACGCCGGAGTCGATGAACACGCACACCTCGCCGGAGGCGTGTGCGATGCCGAGGTTGCGGGCCTGGGCGACCCGCCAGCCCTCGTCCGGTTGGAATAGGTAGTGCAGGTTCAGCCGGTCGCGGTAGCCCTGGACCAGCTCGGCGGTGGTGTCGCTGGAGCCGTCGTCGACCACCAGCACCTCGAAATCCTCCGGAGACAGGCTCTGCCCGAGCAGCGAGTCCAGCGTGCGCCGCAGCAACCCGGCCCGGTTATAGGTGGGAATGATGACGCTGCACCGAGGGACGCCACTGCTCGAAGGGACGGCACTGCTCGAAGGGACGGCACTGCTCGAAGGGACAGCCGCCATCGACAGCTCCCCGCTCGTTCCGGACAAGTCTCGACGCCGACCAGCCGGCTACGGCAGCACGGACCGGTCGCGCAGCGCGAGCAACACCCGTTCGGCGGCCTCCTCCGGCGTCAGGCCGGTCATCTCCAGATGCACGTCCGGCCACAGCGGCGGCTGGTACTCCGAGTCGATGCCGGTGAAGTTGGGCAGCTCGCCACGCCGGGCCTTGGCGTACAGGCCCTTGACGTCGCGCGCCTCGGCCACCTCCAGCGGGGTGTCGACGAACACCTCGCAGAACTCGTCGGACTCGACCAGCTGGCGGGCCTGATCACGGTCGCTGCGGTACGGCGAGATCAACGAGACCAGCACGATCAGGCCGGCGTCGACCATGAGGGCTGCCACCTGGGCCACCCGGCGGATGTTCTCGATCCGGTCCACCTCGGTGAAGCCCAGGTCGTGGTTGAGGCCGTGCCGGACGTTGTCGCCGTCCAACAGGTAGGTGTGGCAACCCAGCGCGTGCAGCCGCCGCTCGAGCAGGTTGGCGACGGTCGACTTGCCGGCCCCGGACAGCCCGGTGAACCACACGACGGACGGTCGATGCCCGGCCAGCCGGGCCCGCGCCTGCTTGGTCACCTCGACTTCCTGCCAGTGCACGTTCGTCGAACGGCGCAGCGCCAGCCGCAGCATGCCGGCCCCGACGGTGTCGTTGGTCAGCCGGTCGATCACCAGCAGGCCGCCCATCTGCCGGTTGTCCTGATAGCGGTCGTAGGGCACCGGCCGGTCCAGGCTGAGCGTGCACACCGCGATGTCGTTCAGGCCGAGCGTGGTGGCGGCCAGCCGGTCCAGGTTGTCGACGTTGATCCGGTACTTCGGCTTGCTGAAGCTGCCCGGCACCAGTTGGGTGCCGATCTTGATCAGGTAGCTGCGGCCCGGCAGCATCTCGTGCTCGGACATCCAGACCACGTCCGCCTCGAACTGGTCGGCGACCGGCGCCGGATCTGCTGCGTCGGCCAGCACGTCGCCCCGGCTGACGTCCACCTCGTCGGCGAGCGTGACGGTGATCGACTGGCCGGCCTCGGCCCGGGCCAGCTCACCGTCGAAGGTGACGATCTTCTCGATCCGCGAGGTACGTCCGGACGGCAACACGATCACCGGATCGCCGGGTGCCAGTGAGCCGCGCACCACCGGCCCGGCGAAGCCGCGGAAGCTGTCGTCCGGCCGGAGCACGGTCTGCACCTGCAGCCGGAACGGCGCCTGGTCCGGCGGCTGCTGCGGCTCGACGGTCTCCAGGTACTCCAGCAGCGTCGGCCCGGTGTACCACGGCATCCGGTCGCTGTGGGCCACCACGTTGTCGCCGTTCACCGCCGACAGCGGGATGCAGCTGATCTCCAATTGGCCGAGCCGGGCGGCGAATGCCCGGTACTCGGCCTCGATCTCGGCCGCCCGCTCAGCGGAGTAGTCGACCAGATCCATCTTGTTGATCGCCAGCACCACGGTCCGGATGCCCAGCAAGGTCACCAGGAAGCTGTGCCGCCGGGTCTGGGTGAGCACGCCGTGCCGCGCGTCGACCAGGATCACCGCCACGTCCGCGGTCGAGGCGCCGGTCACCATGTTCCGGGTGTACTGCTCGTGCCCCGGGGTGTCGGCCACGATGAACTTGCGCCGGTCGGTGGTGAAGTACCGGTAGGCGACGTCGATGGTGATGCCCTGTTCCCGCTCGGCGCTCAGCCCGTCCACCAGCAGCGCCAGGTCCAGCGACTCGCCGCGGGTGCCGAACCGGCGGGAGTCAGTGGCCAGTGCGGCCAGCTGGTCGTCGAAGATCAGCTGGCATTCATAGAGCAATCGTCCGATCAGGCTGCTCTTGCCGTCGTCCACGCTGCCGCAGGTGATGAAGCGCAGCATCGACTTGCGCTCGTGCGCATCCAGGTACTGCTCGATGTCGAGGAGCTCGCCGGCCGCTGGCATCAGAAGTAACCCTCCTGCTTCTTGCGCTCCATCGAGGCGGACGAGTCGTGGTCGATCAGCCGGCCCTGCCGCTCCGAGGTGGTGGTCAGCAGCATCTCGGCGATGACCTCCTGGATGGTGGTGGCGGTGCTCTCCACCGCGCCGGACAGCGGATAGCAGCCCAGCGTGCGGAACCGCACCTGTTTGATCATCGGCTGCTCACCAGGCTGCATCGGCAGCCGGTCGTCGTCGACCATGATCAGCATGCCGTCGCGTTCCACCACCGGCCGGGGCGCGGCCAGGTACAGCGAGACCACCGGAATCTCCTCGGACCGGATGTACTGCCAGACGTCCAACTCGGTCCAGTTGGACAGCGGGAACACCCGGACGCTCTCGCCCGGTGCGGTCCGGCCGTTGTAGAGCTGCCAGAGTTCCGGCCGCTGGCGCTTGGGATCCCAGCGGTGCTGGGCCGACCGGACGGAGAACACCCGCTCCTTGGCCCGGGACTTCTCCTCGTCCCGGCGCGCGCCGCCGAAGGCCATGTCGATGTGGTACTTGTCCAGCGCCTGCTTCAGGCCCTCGGTCTTCCAGATGTCGGTGTGCACCGCCGAGCCGTGGTCGAACGGGTTGATGTTGCGGGCCAGGGCGTCCGGGTTCTGATGCACGAGCAGTTCCATGCCGGCCTCGGCGGCGGCCCGGTCCCGGAAGGCGTACATCTCGCGGAACTTCCAGGTGGTGTCCACGTGCAGCAGCGGGAACGGCGGTTTGGCGGGGAAGAACGCCTTGCGGGCCAGGTGCAGCAATACGGTGCTGTCCTTGCCGACCGAGTACAGCATGACGGGCCGTTCGCTCTCGGCAACGGCCTCGCGAATGATCTGGATGCTCTCCGCTTCCAGTTGCCGCAGGTGGCTCAACACGGGTCTGTTCCCTCGATCCTTGGACGTCGGCCGGACTGGCGCGTTTTCGGGGTTAGGAAAGCCGCTCTCGGCCGCGAGTGGAAAATGCTGCGCTCGCCGGTGAACGCACTCGCGGCTTCAGCCATAGTAGCCTTTGGCATGACGCGTGCCGAGTGGCTACTTTGTCCGATTTGACCGAACAGGTGTAGGGACGTCGTCTGCGCGTCGGCTGGTGCGGCTGGCGGCCAACCGGAATGCTGCACGGTGTGGATCCGCAGCTCACCAAGATCGAGGCGCTGGCCGAAGCCGGCTGTTACGCGCTGACCTTCGCGTTGGATACCGGTGAGGAGCGCTCGGTGGTGGCCCGGCTGCGCGACGACGCGACGGTGTTGCCGGCAGCCGCCGTCGGGGACTGGTCGCCCGATTCGGCAAGTTATGCCGCCACCGTGGCCGCGGTGCAGGCGGTGCACGCGGCGCGTGAACTGGCAGCGCCGCGCGGTCGTCGGCTGTCCGACGTGGCCGGTGGCTGGGACGTCAGCCTGGGCAACGTGGTGCTGGATCCGGCCGGCCGGCCCAGTTGCGTCACCCATGGCGAGCTGACCGCCGAGCCGGACGGCGGCTACCGATGCGCCGAATGCGGCGCGGCGGCCCGATTCGGCTAGCGGTAGCTGCCCGCGCGTGCCGTGATGCCGGTTGTGCATAGGGCTACTTGCGCTGGGCGATGGCGTCCAGGAACACCCCGCTGATGTCTGAGGCGTCCTGCACCAGGTAGAACTTGCCGCCGGTGGCCGAGGCGATCTTGCCCAGCGCGGTCACGTCGGTGCCGCTGCCGATGCCGATCGTGATCACCCGTACCGGCCGCTGGGGATCGGCCAGCGACTTCAGCTGGGCCAGCAACTGACCGAGGGTACGGGTGGAGTTGGTGTCCTCGTTCTTGCCGTCGGTCATCAGCACCACCGAGTTGACCTTGCTCGGGTCGTAGCTGTCCCGCACCGACTGGTAGGCGGCCAGCACCGTGTCGTAGAGGGCGGTGCCACCGTGCACCCGGCCGGGCATGCTGGCCGCCGCGGCGATCAGCGCCTGCCGCCGGCTGGTGTCGCCCACCCGATCGGACAGCGATCCCAACGCCACTAGCTGCGACCACGGCGTGTTGGCCCCCTGGTCGGTGGAGAACACCCACAGGCCGAGCGCGGAGGTGTCCGGGAAGAAGGTGACGGCCCGTTGCGCGGCGGCCGCGGCGACCGCGACCCTGCTCTGGCCGTTGCCGACCGGATCGGCCATCGAGCCCGACAGGTCGATCACCGCGAGGTCGCGGGCGTCGGCCACCGCGGCATTCCACAGCCGGACCATGTTCACCGTCTGGTCGGCCGGCGGCACCGTCGACGGCGGCACCAGATCCGGCGTGACGCCCTGGTCGGCGCCGAGCTTCGGCACCGGGTTGCCGTCCGGGCCGCGCAGGCCGGCCTCGGCGTAGCGGGCGCCGGCGTAGGAGGAGCGCAATACCTTCTCGAACGTGTCGGCGGCCTGGGCCAGGGCCGGGTCATCGCTCGGGCGGCTCAGCCGGACCACCGGAAAATCCAACCCGAGCGTCGGCTTGGCCGGATACACCGCGACCGCGAACACGCTGCCGTGCGTCCGGTTCTCCTGGATCACCGCCTGCTCGCTGGCCACGAAGGTGCTCGCCTGACCCGGCGCGCCGGCGAGCTGGTCGAAGGCGGTCAACGGATTGAGATAGGCGTTCTTGCTGAGCTTCAGTAACCGGGCGACCAACGCCTGGCCCTGGCTGACCGATGGCGCGCTGGGCTGCTGGGTCTCGCTCAGCAGGCTGAGCAACCCCTCCGAGTTGCGCACCGGCTCCGGAATGGCCGCGCCGGCCAGCGGGTCGAAGTTCGGATCGGACAGCCGGCCGGCCAGCTTGGTGGCCTCGGCCGGGCTGGCCACCGCCACCAGCGGTGAGCTGGCGATCCGCGGATGCACCGCGACGGCGAGCTTGCTGCTGGATGCCGACCTGAGGTCGGCGGCCAGCCGCTGCGCCCACAGGCTGGAGTCCGGCAGCCAGATCTCGGTGGTCGCGGCGCCGTCGCCGAGCAGGCTGAGCTCCTGCTGGTCAACGGCGTCGGATTGCAGCTCGACCTGCACGCACTTACCGGCCACCCTGGGATTGCGTCCGGTCCAGTCCTGCGCGATCCGGGTGACCGGGACGGCCAGGTTGGGCGCCACCTGCACTGCCAGGGTCACCGAGTTGGCGGCCAGGCAGGCCGGTGCGGCGAGCACCTGCGCTCGATCGGCGGCCAGCGGCTTGTTGCGGGACAGCAGCAGGGTGCCGGTGACGCAGGCAGCCACCAGTACGGCGATCACGATGACCGCAAGCAGCGACCGCCGGCCGGCACGCGCGTCCGGCTGATGGTGTCTTCCTGCCATCGGCCTCTCGTCCCCGTGTGGTCTACGGTCCTTTTCCGCGGCGTTTATCACTGTGGATCATGGCAGGGCAAAAGAAAAGGGTTGGCCGGCAATATGCTCGGCGCATATTGCTGGCCAACCGCCGGTATTCGCGACATAGCACAAACGGGTTGCCGCGCTGAATGCCGGATAAGAGCTATTTAGTTTTTATCGATAGCGCGCTGTTCAGCGGTTCTCCTCGCCCGGTGCTTGGTGGGCAGGTGGCCGGCCGCTGGCGCCGTAGTCCGAGCCGATGACGTCGGAGCTGTACCGGGTGGTCGGCTCGTCCGGCAGGTTCGTCTGCGCACCGTACGGCCGGTCCGGCTCGTACCGGCTGTGCTGGGCCGGACCGGTGGCCGGCGCGGCGGGAGCCCCGTCCGCATGGGGACGATCAGCGACGGTCCGGTCATCGGCGGAGCGATCCGCGACGGGCCGGTCGACCAGGGTCTGGTCGGCCGCGGTCCGATTGCCCACCGTCCGATCACCCACTGTCGGATTGCCCGCCAGCGTCGGGTCGTCGACGTTCCGGCCAGCCACCGTCCGGTCATCAGCGGTCCGGTCATCAGCGGTCCGGGCGGCGGCCGTGTCGCGTTCCAGGGCCTGCCGGCGAGCCAGTTCCTGCTCGGCCCGGGCCTGCTCGGCGGCGCGCTGCTCGTCCCGTTCGGCGGCCCGCAGGTCACGCACCCCGACCACGGCCAGCCGGCCGAGCGCGAAGGCGGCCAGGAACAGGATCACCGCGCCGAGCCCGTAGAAGTAACCGAGTTGGGCAGCGGCCCGGCCACTGTCGTGCTGGCTGAGCGGCTGCCCGATGTTGCCCAGGTGCAGCGGGCCGGCCAGCGTCTGGCCGACCACGAACCAGGCGCCGGCGAGGGCGGCCAGCCAGCCGCCCAGGCTGCCCCGGACCCGGTGCGCGCTGATCAGCAGCAGCAGTCCGCCGAGCGCGGTCACCCCGCCCGGCAGCACCTCGAGCCAGAACCGGGCGGTGGTCCAGTGCCAGGTCTGGTCGGTGCCGTAGCTGTAGTCCAGGTACGGCCCGATGAACGGAATCAGCGCGCCCCAGGCGCCGAGCAGGATCAGCAGCAGCCCGCTGACGGCCCCGCGACTGCGCGGCACGCGCATCGTTCGGGTACGTGTTCGGGTCGGTTCCGGTTCGGTGACGGTCATCTGAGTCCCTCTCTAAGAAGGGTGTTATAGCCGGGGGTGTTACAGGTCCACTCGCTCGTTCTCACCGACGTCGGGTCGCTTGCCGGTCAACCTGGACTTCGCATAGCTGAGCACGGTCATCACCTTCGAACCCGGCGAATCCCAGTACTCGGCACCCTCGGCGCGCACCCGCAGCAGAACCACGTTGGGATCGTCCGGGCCGGCCGGGAACCACGCCTCGACGGCCGAGTTCCACAACTGGTGAGCCTTGCTGGAATCCTCCACCAACTCGCCGGTGCCCGAGATGGACACCCAGGCGGAATTGGACGACAGCGCGACGCCGACCGTGGGTTGTCTCGCAGCTGCTGAACCTGGTCGGAGTCCCGCTGCGCGAAGAACCACAGGTCGCCGTCGAACTCGGATTCCTGCACCGCCATCGGACGGCTGGTCAGGCTGCCGTCCGCGGCCACCGTGGTGACCATCGCAATGTGGAACTTCTTCAGCAGTTCGGCCAGTTTCGCGATTTCGGCCTGGTCGGTCATTCGAAACCTCTCCAGCTTGTCAGCCATGGCCGGATACACCACGGGTAAAGCAGGACGACGTCGCGGTTGACGTAGCTAACAGGGTAGCTTGATTCGCCGATTACGGCAGATCGGTCGCCAACCGGTACGCGATATTTGCGATAATCATCACGGATGGGTTTAGCGATATCAGGCAGCCCGGCCGCGAATGCGTTGTGAGTTGCTGCCCAAAACATTGTTGCTCACGGCAATTTCCGCATTACGGTTTTGGACGTCCTCGCACGGGGCTGGCGGGCGGTTCGGTGGTGGCCGCCGAATGCCGTGGTGCCGCCGAATACCGCGGCGTTATCGGTAGATCCGGTGCTATCGGTAGATGCGACGCAGCGCCAGGCTGGTCGCACCGCGCCGGACCGGGCCGAGCGTGCCGGCCCGGGCCAGCGCGGTGCGCGCCGCGTTCGAACCGCACGCGCCGTGCACCCCGCCGCCCGGATGAGCCGACGAACTCGCCAGGAACAGCCGGTCGATCGGCGTATTGGCACCACCTAGGCCGGGCACCGGGCGGAAGACCAGCTGCTGGTGCAGTTGCGCGGTGCCACCGTTCACCGCGCCGTGCACCAGCGACGGGTTCTCCTGCTGCAGCCGTCCGGGCGACTGCACGAATCGGCCGACGATCAGCTCGCCGAAGCCGGGTGCGTGCCGCTCCAGCGTGGCCTCGATCCGCCGGACCTGCTCGTCGATCAGCTCGTCCCGGAACTCGACGCCGTGCGGCAGGTGGGTGTAGGCCCAGGCGGATTCGGTGCCGGCCGGTGACCGGCTCGGGTCGGCGGTGGTCATCTGGCCGAGCAGGATGAACGGCGCCTGCGGCACCTGCCTGGTGGCAAGGTCGGCCGCGTATCGGGTCAGCCCGTCCAGGTCGACGCCGAGGTGCACCGTGCCGGCCCCGTGAGCACCCTCGGCCAGCCAGGGGATCGGTCCCTTGAGCGCCCAATCCACTTTCAAAGTGGGGGCATCCCACTGGAACCGGCGCAGGTCGTCGGTGAACTTGGCGGGCAGCCGGCCCTCGCCGACCAACTCCTCGTACAGGATCGGCGCCGCGACGTCGGCCAGCACCGCGCGCCGGGCGGCGATCCGCTCGCCGGAGGCAAGCCGTACCCCGACGGCTCGCCGGCCGCGGATCTCGATGCCGCTCACCGGGCTCTGCAGCCGCAGCTGACCACCCTGGGCCGCCAGCCGGCTGACCAGCGCCTCGGCCAGCTTGCCGGCCCCGCCGACCGGCACCGGAAAGCCGTGCTGCTGGCCCAGCATCGCCAGCAGCCAGCCGTACACGCCACTGCCGGCGCCCTCCGGCGGCAGGTCGGCGTGCAGGGCATTGCCGGCCAGCAGGATGGTGCCGCCCTCGCCCTCGAACAGCTCCTCGCCGAACCGGCGCACCGGCAGCAACACCTGCCGAGCCATCCGCAGCGCGCCGCCGATGCCGAGCCGGCCGAGCAGCCGGGAGGCCGGCCCGAGCGCCGGCAGCGGGGTGAACAGGGCGTCCACCAGCGGCCCTTCCAACTCGGCCCAGCCCGCCGCCAACCGTCGCCAGGCCGCACCGTCGCCCATCGCGAACTCGTCCAGCGAGGCGGCGGTGCGATCCAGATCTCGCGACAGCACCGCGCATCGGTCGTCCGGAAAGACATGCGCCAGCACGCTGGGCGCATGCGCCCAGCTCAAGCCATAGTCCTGCAGTTGCAGCGACTGGATGACCGGCGAGGCCGCGGTCAGCGGGTAGAACGCGCTGAACATGTCGGAGCGGTAGCCGGGTGCCGCCACCTCGGCGGTCCGCACCGCGCCGCCGGCATAGGCGGTGGCCTCGCAGACCAGCACCTGCCAGCCCGCGTCAGCCAGCAGGTTGGCCGCGACCAGGCCGTTGTGACCGGCGCCGACCACCACGGCATCGACCTCGTCGGCCCCCCGCATCGCCCGCATGCCAACGACGGTACCGCCTGCCGGTGGCTAGACTCGGCCTGGTTCACCGAACAACGGTGCGAGCTGGTTCGCCGAACAACGATGCGAGCTATCCGGCCGTCCCGCGAGGTTTCCTATCGGCTGGCGGGTGACGGCCTGGACTCAGCGAATCGAGATCTAGCTGTGCCAGACGAGCGAAAACCGGCGGTCGTTGCGATCATCGGTGCCTCCAGCGGGATCGGGCTGGCCACCGCACAGGCGTGCGCGGCCCGCGGTGATCACCTGCTGCTCGGCTCTCGCAGCCAGAAATCCCTTGCGGCGGCGGCAACATCCTGCAAGCGGCTCGGTGCTGCGAGCGTCCACTACCAGGTGCTGGACGTGGCCCGGGCGGAGACGGTACGAGACTTCTTCGACGCGGCAAGCGCCAATTCCGAACGGCTGGACGCGGTCGTGCACACCGCGACCACGATGGCCTACGGCAAGCTGGAGGAACTCGATCCGGAGATCTTCCAGGCGGTCACCCGGACCGCGATCGAAGGCACCTTCGCCGTGGCGCGGCAGTCGCTGGCGATCTTCCGCCGACAGCGGTCGGGCACCCTGATCGTGGTCAACTCGCTCGTCGGCTCGATCGCCGCGCCGCTACTGGGTGCCTATGTCACCGCCAAGTGGGGGCAGGCCGGCCTGCTGCGGACGCTGCAGCTCGAGGTGGCCCGCGAGCCTGACATCCACGTCTGCTCGATCGCGCCGGGTGGGGTGAACACCCCGATCTACCGGCAGGCCGCCAACGTCACCGGCCGGTCGACCAAGCCGCCCATTCCGGTGGACCAGCCGGCGAAGGTGGCCGAGGCGATCCTGCAGTGCATGGACCGGCCGCGTAACCGGGTTTCGGTCGGACTGACCAACCACTTCATCCGGTTCGGTTTCGAGGCCGTCCCGTGGTTGTACGACCTGCTGGTCGGGCCGCTGCTGAATCGGCTGTCGCTGGCCGGCGAACCCACCGAGCCCAGCACCGGCAACGTACTGGCACCGGATCCTGAGGGCGAGGCGCTCAGCGGACCGTGGCACCGACGCTGGAAGAGCTGAGCCACGTAGGACTACTGCGGGCTCGCGTAATGCGGCTCCGGCCGGTGCTCGACCCGGTCCCGCAGCCGGCGCAGCGCCTCGTTGTTGCGTACTCGCAGCAGCCAGCGAACAGCCGGGTTGTCCAGTTGGCTCGCCGGCCCGGCGGTCGGCGCCTCACGCAACCGGACCAGGGTGCGGTTCTCGCCCTGCGGTTCCAGCAGGATCTCCACCGTCGCCTCGCCGACCGGCCAGCCGCGCGCCTGCAGCACCAGCCGGCGGCCCGGCTCGCACTCCAGCGACTCGGTGTCGTCGGCCACCGAGAACGGCCAGCAACCGACCTTGTGATGGATCTTGCTTCCCGGCTCGGGCCAGTTGCTCTCGACATCGCGGATGTGCACCGCGCCGACCACCCAGCCGGTGTAGGCCCAGCCGTCGGCCAGTTCGGCGAAGACCCGGTCGGCGCCGGCCTTGATGGTCAGCTCGACCTCGGTCATCGGCTTGCTCAGGTCCCGGCCGTCGGCGTGCGGTGCGGTACCGGATCTGGGCGTGCTCGGTTGGGACAAGGGAATCTCGCTTCGCGACGCGGAAGGACTGCTGACTCAGCCACCTTCGACGCTATGCCTAGTTCCCCGGCGATGCCAACGTCGGCTCTGCCGAGAGTGGCGCGATCCGGTCGCTGGATCGCCAGATCGCTCCACTCTCGCGCGGGTGGGGCCGAGCGACTCAGCCGAACCGGCCGGAGATGTAGTCCTCGGTGCGCCGCTCGGACGGGTTGGAGAAGATCTTCTGGGTGTCGTCGATCTCCACCAGCTGACCGGGCTTGCCGAGGCCGGCCAGGTTGAAGAACGCCGTGCGCTCCGACACCCGGGCCGCCTGCTGCATGTTGTGGGTGACGATGATGATCGTGTACTGCTCCTTCAGCGACTGGATCAGGTCTTCGATCGCCAGGGTGGAGATCGGATCCAGCGCCGAACACGGCTCGTCCATCAGCAGTACCTGCGGCTCCACCGCGATCGCGCGGGCGATGCACAGCCGCTGCTGCTGGCCGCCGGACAGCCCGGCGCCCGGCTTGTCCAGCCGGTCCTTGACCTCGTCCCAGAGGTTCGCGCTGCGTAGCGAACGCTCGACGACCGCGTCCAACTCGTCCCGTTTGATCCGGCCGGTCTGCAGCTTGAGCCCGGCGGCGACGTTGTCGTAGATGGACATGGTGGGAAACGGGTTGGGTCGCTGGAACACCATGCCGATGGTGCGCCGGACGTTGACCGGATCCACGGTGGCGCCGTAGATGTTCTCGCCGTCCATCAGCACCTCGCCCTGCACCCGGGCGCCGCTGATCACCTCGTGCATCCGGTTCAGGGTGCGCAGCACGGTGGACTTGCCGCAGCCGGACGGGCCGATGAAGGCGGTGACCGAGCGCGGCGCGATGGTGAAGTTCACGTCGGCGACGGCAAGGAACTTGCCGTAGTAGATGTTCAGGTTCTTGGCGTCGATCCGCTTGGCCACTGGATTCTTCCTTATCGAGAAACGAGATAAATTAGTACGGTCAGGAGACCTTGCTACGGCGTGCGATCAGCCGGGCGGTCAGGTTGAGTGCCATCACCAGAACGATCAGGGTGAGCGCCGCGCCCCACATCCGGTTTGCCGCCCAGTGCACGGTGGCGGGGTGGCCGTTGATCAGTACGTGCGTGTTGCCGAGGTTGCTGAACTGGTCCTTGATCATGCCCGGCAGCGAGCCCTGCGGGCCGGAGAACAGGTTGTAGTTCCGGTTCGGTGAGTAGCCGACCAGGATCAGCAACGGCGCGGTCTCGCCGGCCACCCGCGCGATGCCGAGCACCACGCCGGTGATGATGCCGCTGGCCGCGGTGGGCAGCACGATCCGGGTGATGGTCTTCCACTTCGGCACGCCGAGGGCGTAGGAGGCTTCGCGCAGCTCGTTCGGCACCAGCTTGAGCATCTCCTCGGTGGTACGCACCACCACCGGGATCATCAGCATGACCAGGGCCAGTGACACCAGCCAACCGGCCCGCTGGCCGCCGAAGGTGGTGATGAACGCGGCGTAGATGAACAGTGAGGCCACGATGGACGGGATGCCGGTCAGGATGTCGACCATGAAGGTGGTGGCACGGGCCAGTGGGCCGCGGCCGTACTCGACCAGGTAGATGGCCACCAACACCGCGATCGGCACCGAGATGGCGGTGCACAGCGCGACCTGCTCGAGGGTGCCGACCACGGCATGCCAGGCGCCACCGCCGGGCTCCCGATAGGTGATGCCCCGCTGGCTGCGGGTGAACCAGCCGTGTCGGGTAACGGCGTGCAGTCCCTTTGCGACGACGGTCCACAGCAGCCACACCAGCGGTACCAGCGCGACGCCGAAGGACAGCCAGATCAGCGTGGTCGCCGTCCGGTCCTTGGCCTTGCGCAGGCTGCTGGTGCCGCCGAGCGTGCTGGCCGTGCTGACGGTCGTCATGAGAACTCCCTCCGCCGGTTGACGATCGCTCGCGCGGCGGCGTTGACCGCGAAGGTCAGTACGAACAGCACCAGGCCGGCCACGATGAAGGCACCGGTCTGCTTGGGCGTGTTGAACTCCGAGGCACTGTTGGCGATCTTGGAGGCGAACGTCTCGCCGCCGTCGAAGATCGACCAGGAGAACGGCCCGGCGTTGGACACCTTCGACAGGATCAGCGAGATCGCGATGGTCTCACCCAGCGCCCGGCCGAGGCCCAGCATGGCGCCGCTGACCAGCCCCGGGCGGCCGTGCGGCAGCACCGAGAGCCGGATCATCTCCCACCTGGTCGCGCCGAGCGCCCAGGCCGCCTCGATGTTCGCGGTCGGCGTCCGCTCGAAGACGTCCCGGCCGACCGCGGTGATGATCGGCAGGATCATCACCGCGAGCACCACCCCGCCGGTGAAGACCGTGCCGTACTGGACGTTCTTGTCGGCGAACAGCGGAAAACCGCCGAGGTGCCGGCTGATCCAGTTGGCGAACGGCTGCATCCACGGCGCCAGCACCGCGATTCCCCAGATGCCGTAGATGATCGAGGGCACCGCGGCCAGTAGATCCACCACGTAGGCCACCGGACGGGCCAGCCGCTTCGGGGCGTATTGGGTGATGAACAGCGCGATGCCGATCGCGACCGGAACCGCCAGCACCATGGCCAGCAGCGAGATCAGCACGGTGGTCCACAGCAACGGCAGCACCCCGTAATGCAGCACCGTGCCGTCGACGTCCCAGTTGCGGGAAGTGAGGAAGTTGTCCCGATCGCTGGTGATCGATGGGATCGCCTTGATCAGTAGGAACAACGCGACCAACGCGATCAGCAGCACCACGAAGGCGCCGGCGCCGGCGGTCAGCCCGTGCATCACCCGATCGCCGATCCGTACCCGGCCGGGCGGCGTGCCGAGATCCACCGACCCGGCGCCGAAGACCGGCGACTCCTGCTCCAGGGTGCTGACTGCCAACGGCTGCGCGGAGCCAATCACCGGCCCGACGGACGGTGCGAAGAAACCGGGCCGCTCCGTCAACTGGTCCAGCGGATCGCCGAAGCCGTCCGGTTCTCCTGCCCCACCGGGTGGCCGGGTGCGCTCAGTCATCTGGTCTCGATTCGGCATTGTTCTTCTCGTCACCACTGCCTATGCGTGCGGAACCCCGTCGGGCGACGAATCGCCCGACGGGGGTACGGATACTCGGTCGCGCTGGTAAATGCTCACTGGCTCCTTGCAGCTAGCTGATGCCGTTGATGGCGGCTTGGACCTGGGTCTTGATGCTGTCCGGCAGCGGGGCGTAGCCGAGATCCTTCAGCTTGTCCTGGCCGGTGGCCGCGGTGTAGCCGAGGAACGCCTTGACCTGCTTGCCGATGTTGGCGTCGGAGTACTTGGAGCAGACGATCTCGTAGGTAACCAGGATGATCGGGTAGGCACCGGAGGCCTTGGTGGCGTAATCCAGCTTCAGGCTCAGGTCACCCGGACCGTTCGGCGCGGTCTTCGCGGCGGCCACCGCGGCACCGGCCGAATCGGCGGTCAGCTCGACCGCACCCGCGCCATTGTCGATCTTCGCGGTGCTCAGGTTGCCGCTTACCGCGTAGGACCACTCGACGTAGCCGAGACCGCCCTCGGTGGAGCTGATGGCCTGCTGCACGCCCTGCGAGCCGGTCTTGCCCTGCCCGGCGAAGCCGGCCTTGGAGGAGTCCTTGTCCGGCTTGGAGGTGAAGTCGGTCGGGTCGTTGGCGGCCAGGTACCGCTCGAAGTTCTGCGTGGTGCCCGACGAGTCACTGCGGTAGAAGACGGTGATCTTGGTCGACGGCAGGTTGGCGCCGGAGTTGATCGCCTTGATCGCCGGGTCGTTCCAGCTGGTGATCTTGCCCAGGAAGATCTTGGTCAGCACGGGCGGCGTCAGGGTCAGTCCGGTTACCCCGTTGAGCTTGTACGCGATCGCGATCGGGCCGACCACCATCGGCAGGTCGATCGCGGCCGAACCGCATGCGGCCTGCGCCTTGCTCGGCTCGTCCTTCTTCGGGTCCAGCGCGGAGTCCGAGCCGACGAAGTTGTCCTGCTTGGCGATGAAGTTGGAGACGCCGGCGCCGGAACCGGTGCCGTTGTAGGTGATGGTCGCGCCGGAGCACTGCGCCTGGTAGTCGCTGATCCACTGGTCCATCGCGTTCTTCTGCGCGGTGGAGCCCTCGGCCTTCAGCGACCCAGTGGCGCAGGAGGAGCTGCCGGTGGATGACGAGCTTGATGAACCGCCGCCCGCGCCTTGCGTCGATGTGCTCGAGGAGTTGCTGTCCGAACCGCAGGCGGTGAGCGCGACAGCGCCGGCCACCAATCCAGCGATCAGGCCTGCTCGGGTGATGAGCACCGGTATTCCCCTTCGTCCTTCGTTCTCGGGCCTGGGCGGGCGCGCACCACCGCAGCCGGTTGTCTGGCCAGCCGTCTGGCTGACACCTCTCGAAGTTAGGGAGCCGAAATGGACGCTCGGAGAGGCGGACATGAACTCCAGGTGAACGAGTGCCGCAGCTTGCGGTACGGGTGAGTGGAATCACCATGCACGGCAGGTGAAATCAGGCCTGGCGCGCTTGAAATCCGACATCTCGGGAGCGTATGGACGCGAGCGGTTGCCAGCTGCGGGCGGTTGCCGACTGGCCGCCGGCCTCAGCCGACTACGTACTGGAGGTCGACGGCGTGCTCATAGACGGGCTCGCAGCCGCTCAGGCCAGGAGTCAGTTTGAGCGGCTGCGGACCCTGTCTATACCTCCGTACGTGCTTGGGTCGTCCAGGTGTTGCCCTAGCCGCGAATTAGCTCTTGGATGCTGCTCACAACGTTTTGGTTGATATCTCGGATGTCTTTGGCAGAAAAGACGCTGAATGCAGAGGCATTCATATGCCACTCATCATCTTCCATACCTTTTGGTCGGCTGACATACTTAGTGGTATTCAATGTCACGACACCCGGCATTATAGTGTCGAAAGCGGCGTCGAACTGGTCCAGTTCGACGTCGTGAAGCCCGGTCACAGTAAAAGGTATGGCGCTACAACCATTCCAAAGCTGCCACTCTGCTCCGCGGGGGAGATTCTGCACCAAAGAATTACCGTAGTAAAGGGCGCGAGCCGCCGTATGACGGGATTCAGGCGCGATGTCTGCTTCACGGTCAAGAGACCAAATCTCATGGTGGGTATAGGTCGATGAGCCCATCAGCCGAATAGCGTACGGGCGCTTGGCCCCGTACTCAGCGCGGGCACGAAGCCAAAGAAAAAGTCCGAAGCGTTCGCTTTCTAAGCTGGCAGCGAGTAACGCTACGTGGCGTTTCAAGTCACCGTCATTTGAATGTCGTAGATCCTGGATCTTCGCCGCGATGAGTTTCTGAGCCTCGGACAAGGCGGCTCGGAGGCTCTTGGACAACGTCAGTGCCGCCTCACCTTGCGGCAATGGATCCTCGGGTTGACAGCCGATTGCGGCGTAACAGCGCTCTAGGCCTTCAACGAACCTCGACCCGTAGTGGAGTTTGCCGCTGCCGTCTCCGGCGCCTAAGTATTCTGTGGGCCTGCGCATCGCCAGGCTCATGTCGAGCAGCATTTGTGTTTGCTGTGTGAAAGATTTAGCGTGGATCGTCTTCACGGCCAGCACCGGCTCCAGAATGCAGGCTTTCTTCACAGAATAGGCACGCTCCTCGGGGTCTGCGCCGGATGCGACTGAAAGGGTATATGCATTACACTTCCTTATGTTTTCATCGCGCGTATCGAACAAAGGCCCGACAAGATTAGGATCGGTAAGGCTGACTCCGATGAAAATAGTGACACGGCCGCGAAGCTCATCGGCGATGAGCGCCCGAGCATCGGGACCGTAGGCAAGGAACTCAGACTCAGTTAGGATAAGGGGCCCGCGCAGGGCTCTATTCGGCTCCAGAATGCCATGTATATGCATGATAGGGACTTGTCCCTCATGTATATCTGGTAACCCTGCCCATTCCGCCCTGTTCTCCAATGTATATTGGACGGTAGGGGTGGAGTTATACCTGGCGAGAGCCGCTTCAATGAGTGTATCGAAGTTTGTAGTAACGACTCGCGCACGTCCACCAAGCGTAGCGATCAGCCGTGCCACGGCATCGGCCAACGGCCCAGGAGCGGGACGAACATTTCGGCTATATAGCGCCTGCCGCACAATCTGATAATGCTCGGAGTCGCTATCTTCCAGCGCAAGATACCCTAAATACTCTGCTCTGCGCGCCGGCTCGGCGGTATCACGGAGCGCGGCCTTGCGCCATCGGGGATCTTGGACTAAAGAGGCCATGTTAGCGAGCAGCCCTGCCCATGTCGGTAGCCCGGCATCCAACGATGTCCCAGCACCTATTACGAAGGTGATACCTTCGGACGAGGCGGTCAGATCCTCTAACAGCTCTCGCAAGTAGGGCTGAGCCGTTAGGGAGAAGCCCGGATCTCGGAACAGCAGGTCAGGCTCCGCCTTGAACGGGTTCTCCTGTTGCGACAACTCTTCCCCCCGGATTCGACCGTCAGGGGATTCTACATACCGGCTTCAAGGACACAGTCGATCAGGCGGTGTTTTGAACAGCCTCCGCCAATACGACGAAGGGACCGACGACTGGCCCTAAGACGTTCAAAGCGATTACACCGGTTCGTGCACCCGTTCCCCAACTCGCTTGGCGCCTTGAGTGGGTTCGAATGGCCATTCCGCCAGGGGTGCCGCAAAAGCGAAGACCTTCTCGCCTTGAGCTTCGAAGTGATCCAAGCCGCTCGTTGCAGGCGTCTCTGGGAAGGCCGGAACGCCTTCAGCCGTGCTCGTCATATCAGCATGCTCCTCTGACTTAACCGGCATGCCCCCCCCTTAGTGTGCATCGAATACGACGTCAACGCTTGTTCACCGGCAAGCGTTCCGGTCCCCGAGGTCGGGCGAGTCGCATCCCAGAGCTATGGCTCAAGGCTACATCGCAGACCAGAAGATCACTAGGCCTTTCGGCGGAAAAGGACAAGCTAGACATAAGGTTTCCGGTTGCTATGACGGCCCGTAGCCTGCGGTGCTTGAGGACCAGCATGCCAGAATTACACATTGGTAATTCAAGGCTTGAGGGAGGCGCGCCGAGAGGTCTGCATATAGCTGACAAGCGCGAAATGCGCAAGTCATGTCAGGCTCAGCCGACTACGTACTGGAGGTCGACGGCGAAGGTGGTGAAACCGGCCCGCTGGTAGAGCCGGACCGCGGCCGTGTTGTCCTGCTCGACATAGAGCAGCACGGTGGACAGGCCCCGGCCGAGCAGGTGCCGCAACCCGGCGGCGAGCAGCGCACTGCCGAGGTGCAGGCCCTGCGCATCCGGATCCACGCCGAGCACGTACACCTCGCCGGCCGGCGGCTCCAGTTCGGCGTGCACCTTGGTCCAGTGGTAGCCGAGCAGCCGATCGCCGGATACCGCGAGCAGGAAGCCGGCCGGATCGAACCAGTCCGCCTGCAGCCGCTGGTCCAGGTCGTGCTGGCTCCAGCGACCCTGCTCCGGATGGCTGGCGAACGCCCGGGCGTTGACCGCGAGCCACGCGGCATCGTCCTGGCCGGGCACGAACGGCCGGATCCGCACGCCGTCCGGCAGCGGGCGCTCGGCCACCTCGGTCAGCGTCGCCCGCAGTTGCAGCAGGGTGCGCACCGGTCGCAGCCCGGCCCGGACGGCCGCCAGGTGCGCCACGCTCCGTTCGCCGTGCGCCCACAGCCGGCTGCCGGGCGGCAGTTCGGCCAGCAGGGCGAGCGCGGCATCGACGTCGACGGCCACCAGTTCCACCGCGCCGTCGGCCGCCAGCTGTGCGTAGCCGAGCACCGCATCGCCGTCGTAGGCCAGCAGGTGGCGTCCCGGCTCGGACAGCGCGAGCATTCCCTGCTCGCTGATCGGCGGGGTGTCCGCGCTGCCCGGCGCGTCACGCACCAGTGCCCGCACCGCCGCCAGCCGGCTGTCGTCGAGCCGGTCCTGGACGCTGGTCTGCGGGCTCACCCCTGCACGGTAGCGGTCAGGCCCCAGCGGTCAGGCCTCGGCGTGGTCGGCGAGGGATCCGGCCGGCTCGGCGTCCTCGGCGCGGGCCCGGGAACCCGCCTCGGTCGGCTTGACGAACTTGTAGCCGACGTTGCGTACGGTGCCGATCATCGCCTCGAACTCGGCACCGAGCTTGGCCCGCAGCCGCCGAACGTGCACGTCCACCGTCCGGGTGCCGCCGAAGTAGTCGTACCCCCAGACCTCCTGCAGCAGGTGCGAGCGGGAGAACACCCGGCCCGGGTGCTGGGCGAGGAACTTCAGCAGCTCGAATTCCTTGTAGGTCAGATCCAGCGTCGCGGTGGGCAGCCGGGCGGTGTAGGTGGCCTCCTCGATGGTCAGCTCACCGGCCTTGATCACGCCCGGTTCGCCGTGGGTCGCCGCGCTGCGCCGGGCCACCGCCAGCCGCAACCGGGCGTCCACCTCGGCGGGCCCGGCGGTGTCGAGCAGCACGTCGTCCACCGCCCAGTCGGCCGACAGCGCGATCAGACCACCCTCCTTGAGCACCACCAGCACCGGCAGGTTCAGCTCGGCGGTGGCCAGCACCCGGGTGAACGCCCGGGCGTTGGCCAGGTTGAACCGGCCGTCCACCAGCACCGCGTCCGGGCTGGCAGTGAGCAGCGGGCTGACGTCGAACTCCGAGACGGCGACCTGGTGACCGAGCAGCCCGCGCGCGGGCAGCACCTCGGTGGTCGGTTGCGCCGCGGTGGTCAGGAGAAAGATCTCCATGGACGCCTCCCGGTGCGCGAGAGCTGGACGCTCTCAGGCAAGAATACGGATCATGTCGGGTCCGGAACCGGTGCGCCTTTGCACTGAGGACGGGATATTTCTAACCGCCGACTATTACGGCCAGGTTTCCGACCGGCCCAGCTACCTGGTCGGGCACGGCTTCACCGGCTCCGCCGCCCGTCCCGAGATCCGGTTCGTCGCGGGCCGGCTGAGCGAGCGCGGCAACTGCGTACTGGCCCTGAACTTTCGGGGCCATGGCACCTCCGAGGGGTTGTCCACGGTGGGTGCCGACGAGGTCGCCGACGTGGCCGCCGGGCTGGCCTGGTTGCGGGAGCGGCGGCCGGGTGTGCCGGTGGTCACGCTCGGCTTCTCGATGGGGGCCTCGGTGATGGTGCGACACGCCGGGCTGGCCGCGACCGCCGGTCAGCCGGTGCCGGACGCGGTGATCGCGGTCAGCGGCCCGGGTCGCTGGTACGAGCGCGGCACCAAACCGATGCGCCGGCTGCACTACGGGGTGGAGACCCGGCTCGGCAAGCGGATTCTGGCCCGGGTGTTCAAGACCCGGATCGGGCGGGGTTGGGACCTGCTACCGGTGTCCCCGGTGGAGGTGGCCGGCGCGATCAAGACCCCGTTGCTCATCGTGCACGGTGACGCCGACCCGTACTTCCCGCTGGCCCATCCGCGCATGCTGGCCGGGATGGCGCCGAACGCCGAACTCTGGATCGAGCACGGCATGGGCCATGCCGAGAACGCCACCGGCGGGGGACTGCTGGACCGGATGGACGATTGGGCCCGGGCCGCCGTCACACCGTCCACCCAGCGGTGACCGCTCGGGCCACCCAGCGGTGACCGCCCAGGCCGCGCAGCGGTGACCGCCCCGGCCGCTTTGCGGTGACCGCTCCGAGAGCTTTCTCTGCGACCATGGACCGGTGAGCACCCCCGAACTGCAGGCGGAGCCGATGACCGTGGCCTCGGATCCGGCCCGACCGATCAACCATGTGCAGTTGGCCGCGCTGTCGGCGGTGCTGGCCGCCGTGCTGGCCGCCGGCAGCTATCCGGGCACGGTCACCACCCTGATCGCGGTGGCGGTGCTGCAGGCGGTGCTGGTGCCGTGCTGGGTGCTCGGCAACCGGGTGCCCGGCCGGATCGGTGGCCTGCTGCTCGGGCTGCTGGCCGCCGCGGCCGCCGACGCGCTGACCCTGCACTGGCCGGACAACGGCTACTCGCCGGTGCTCGGCGTGCTCGGCGTGGCGCTGCCGGTGATGTTCCTGCACCAGTTGACCCGCGGCGTGGTCCGGACCCGGGTGGTGGAGTCGCTGTCCGGGTTGACACTGCTGCTGGTCGGCGTGGTGGCACCGGCTGGGCTGATCCTGCTGCGCCACCAGGCCGACGGCCGGACGATCACGCTGTCGCTGCTGGCCGCGGTCGGCGTCGGGCTGGTGGCCGCCCACCTGATGGATGCGTTGCTGTCCGTGCCCCGCTTCGACCCGGCGGTGGACCGCGGCCTGCCGGCGGTCGTGGTCGGAGTGGTCGCCGGCGGCGTGATCGGCTACCTCGGGCTGCGCCGGCTGATCGACTTCACTGGTGGCCGGGGGGCCTTCGTCGGCGCCGCGGTGGCCGCGGTGGCGTGCCTGCTGTCCATCGCGGCCAGCTTCGCCGAGTCCCGGACGGCCGAGCCGGGCACGTCGGCGAGCACCTTGGCGAATCCGTCGGCAGCCGAGGGCGAGGAGGTCCCGACCGACGCCGCTTCGAACGGCGCCGCTTCGGACGGCGCCGCTCCGATCGGTGTCGACCGGTTGGCCGGTTTGCGGCCGGCCGCCGCGGTGGCGTTGACGCTCGCGCTGACCGTGCCTGCGGTGTACGTGCTGAGCAACGCCCTGACCAGCTGACCCGATCGCAGGCTGGCCCCGGCCGCCCCGGCTGGCTAGGCTGGGCGATGCTATGGGACAGCTGCTGACCTCTCGCCGCGCGGTGGACCTCTGCCGCGTCGGCAGCGCGCTGTGTCCCGGGTCCGACGTCAGGTAGCTGGACCCTAGTTCTCAGCCGGAGCCTAGTTCTCACCTGACCTACGCCGCACCGTTCGCGTCGGAGTCCCCAGCAGGCTCGCAGCAACGCGCGCTGCGGTGTGCATTCCATCGGCATTCGCCTACCCATCAAGGAGAAATCACACCATGAGCCGCACCGATGCGCTCGTCTCGGCCGACTGGGCCGAGGAAAATCTGGACACCCCCGGGATCGTCTTCGTCGAGGTCGACGAGGACACCTCCGCCTATGACGGCGGCCACCTCCGGGGTGCGGTCAAGCTGGACTGGAAGACCGAACTGCAGGACTCGGTGATCCGCGACTTCGTGTCGAAGGAGAAGTTCGAGAAGCTCCTGTCGGACAAGGGCATCGCCAACGATGACACCGTGGTGCTCTACGGCGGCAACAACAACTGGTTCGCCGCTTATGCGTACTGGTACTTCAAGCTGTACGGGCATGACGCGGTCAAACTGCTCGACGGAGGCCGCAAGAAGTGGGAGCTGGACGGCCGCGAGCTGTCCAAGGAGCCGGTGCAGCGGCCGGCCACCCAGTACCAGGCCAAGGAGCAGGACCGGTCCATTCGGGCGTTCCGCGACGAGGTGATCGCCGCGATCGGAGACAAGAACCTGATCGACGTCCGCTCACCGGACGAGTTCTCCGGCAAGCTGCTGGCGCCGGCCCACCTGCCGCAGGAGCAGTCCCAGCGGGCCGGCCACATCCCGACCGCGTTGAACGTGCCGTGGTCCAAGGCCGCCAACGAGGACGGCACCTTCAAGAGCGACGACGAGTTGCGCCAGCTCTACGGCGAGGCAGGCCTGGACGCCTCGAAGGAGACCATCGCGTACTGCCGGATCGGTGAGCGGTCCTCGCACACCTGGTTCGCGCTGCACGAGTTGCTCGGCGAGCAGAACGTGAAGAACTACGACGGTTCGTGGACCGAGTACGGCTCGCTGGTCGGCGTGCCGATCGAGAAGGACGTCTGAGCCAGCTTGCGACAAGAGAGGTAACCGATATGTGTGGCGCCCCTGCCCAAACCCCCACCTTGCCGGCGCATGTCGACATCACCAAGGAGACCGTCATCTACGGCACGGTCTCCGCGGCCGACGGGTCGCCGGTGCCGGCGGCCTACGTCCGGCTGTTGGACGGCACCGGTGAGTTCACCGCCGAGGTGGTGACCTCGGCGACCGGCGACTACCGGTTCTTCGCCGCGCCCGGCACCTGGACGTTGTCGGTGCTGCACAACGCCGGCGCGGTACGCCGGCCGGTAGTGGCCACGTCGCCCGGCCTGGTGGAGGTACCGCTGGTCCTGTCCTGAGGATCCGTTCGGATCGCGGAGAGTTTGCCACCCCGCAGGTGGATAACTCTCCGCGATCGGCTCGGCCGCAGCTACAGGCTGGCCAGGTACCGGTCGGCCGTCCAGCGCTGGGCCACCCGGCCGACCGGGCCGGTCAGCCGGACGAGCGGGTTGGCCGGCCGGCTTATCGCGGTGACGCTGGCCTGCACTGTGCCGTCCGGCCCGAGTTCGACCAGGAATCGCTCCATGCCGCATTCGGGATGGCCCGGCAGGGTCAGGTAGCTGAAGCCGAGCCGGTTCGGCTCCTCGTAGACCTCGTTCACCCGGCATGGGAAAGCCAGGTATAGCCCGGCCACGCCGATGCCGAGCACGGTCGTGCTGCCCAGGGTGGCTCGTGGCGTCTCCGGATGCACCCGCAGGCCTGCCCCTCGCTGCATGCCCCAGCCGAGGATCTTCTCGCCTGCCGCCCGGAAGCTGTCCTCGCCCCGGGTCAGCCGGATGGACCGGGCGAACGTCTCGAAGCCCGGCTTCGGGTCCAGGCCGCCGGGATAGGTGGGCTGCTCCGCAAGCGCGCGGGCCAGCATCTTCTCGGCGCTGCCGTCCAAGGGGATGAATCTGAGCCGGGCCATCGGCTCAGTAAACCAACGCTTGGGCGTACGGCTGCAGGATCTCGTCCACGAAGCTGGCCGAGCCGGCGATCCGGGCACCGGGCAGCAGGTCGGCGGCTTCGATGCCTCGCCGGTGCGCGCACTGGGTGCAGACGGTGAGCGTGCCGAGCGCGAGCACGGTGTCGCGCAGGTCGGCCAGAGGTGCGGAGTGCGGCAGCACGAACTCCTCGGCCTTGCCGGGTAGGCCGTACCACGACGCCTCGCCGGTGAGCCAGAGCGAGGTCGGGATGCCGGTCGCGGCGGCGGTGGCGGCGACGGTGAAGGCCTGGGCGCAGCGCTCGGCCGCCTCGGCGCCGGTCGTGCACTTGACGACCAGGCTGCGCTGGTTCTCCGATGGACGGCTCACGGCGGGATATCCTTACGGTTATGGCGACGTTCTACACCATCTTGCTCATCGCAGTCTTCCTCGCCATCGTCGGGATGTCGGCGCTGATCGTCGCCAAGCTGTTCGCCGGCCAGCAGTAGGTGAGCGTTCCGGAGCGGGCCGACACTACCGATCTGCGGTCGGGTGCGGAGCTGCATGCGGCGCTGCTTGAGGTGCTGCCGCTGGTGGGCGAGTGGGCCGGTCACGGCACCGGGGTGAAGCCGGCCGACGGCGAACCCTTCTCCTATGCGCAGCGGGTGAGCCTCAGCCACGACGGCCGGCCGTTCTTGAGCTACCAGTCGCACAGCTGGCTGCTCGCCGCGGACGGTTCGGTGCTGCGGCCGGCATTCCGGGAGAGCGGCTTCCTGCGGCCCGGCGGGGGTGAGGATCAGTTGGAACTGCTGTTGTCCAGCGCGGCGGGCATCGTGTCGGTGTTCAACGGCATGGCCGGCGACCGGCGCTGGGAGTTCGCCACCACCGCAGTCGGCTTCACCCCGACCGCCAAGCAGATCGCGGGCGAGCGCCGGCTGTACGCGCTGACCGGCGACGACGAGCTGTCCTACGTCACCGAGCTGGCCCTGCAGCCGGCGGAGTACCGCCCACACCTGAACGCACGGCTGACCCGCGCCTGACGCCAAGATCGGCTTGGACGGGCTGCGATCAGCCTTCGCCGGTTTCGCGGCGGGCGCGGGCTCGGCGCTTGCCCTCGTGCATGGCCTGCACCCGCGCGATCGGGATGGTTCGGCCGTGCTCGACCAGCTCGTCCGGCAGCTTCTGCGGCGCCGGCATCAGCTCGTCCCAGCTCGGGTGTGACGAGAGCAGCCCAGGCGCCGTCCGCACGGTGAAGTCCCGCGGCGAAACGCCACTCAACTCGTCCCAGTCGAGCGGAAACGACACCGGCACGTCCGGACGCAGCCGCGGGCTGTAGGCCGCTGCCACCGAGGCGCCGCCGGCCCGGGTCGAGTCGAGGAACACCTTGCCGTGCCGTTCCTCCACCACGAACGCCGTGGTGGCCAGCTCCGGATCGAGCCGCTCGGCGCGTACCGCCAGCGCTCGGGTCGCGGCGGCCACCTCCTCGGTCGTTGCCGAGGCGACGGGTACGAACACGTGCACGCCCTTGGACCCGCTGGTCTTCACCGCACCGGCCATGCCGAGCTCCGCCAACGCCTGGCGCACCAGCAGCGCGGCTCCCACCGCGAGGGAGAAGTCGCCACCTTCCGGCGGATCGATATCGAGGATCAGATGTGTCGGCCGGTTGGGCTGGTCGATCCGGAACAGCGTTGGGTGATATTCCACCGCCCGCTGGTTGGCGAACCACAGCAGCGTCCGCACCTCGTTGCACAGTGCGTAGGAGATCTCCCGGTGCGAGCGCTCCGCCCACACCGGCACCGTGGGCACCCAGTCCGGCGTGTACTTGGGCACGTTCTTCTGCATGAACGGCGCCTGGCCGGGCCGCACCCGCATCACCGACAGCGGCCGATCCCGCAACACCGGGATCATCCGATCGGCGACCGCGAGCAGGTAGTCCACCAGGTCCCGCTTGGTGGCATCCGCCCCGTCGAACAACGACCCGTCCAGGTGGGTCAACTCGACGCCTTCGCGTACCTCGTCCGCGCTCACCGTCTCATCCTGCCAGCGATGGGAGGATTTGGTACCGCAGCGGTATGAGATCCTCCACCAGACGAGGCGCAGTGATATTGGGTTGCGGCCAGTGCGCACAGCCGATAGACCGAAAACCATGAGAAATTACCAGCCACAGGCCAGTTTCGATCAGGCGACGGCTGACATCTACGACGAGGAACCGCGCGGCGACGAAGCAGCCACGGTGGACCTGCTCGCCGAGTTGGCCGGGTCAGGGCCGGCCCTCGAACTCGCGATCGGTACCGGTCGGATCGCGATTCCCCTGGCGGACAAAGGCATCCGGGTCGACGGGATCGACTTCTCCGAGCCCATGGTGGCCAAGTTACGAGCCAAGCCGGGTGGTGGGCGGCTGACCGTCAGCATCGGGAACTTCGCCGAGGTAGCCGTCGATGGCAGTTACCGGCTGGTCTATCTGGTGTTCAACACGTTGTTCAACCTGCTCGAGCAGGACCAGCAGGTGCAGTGCTTCGAGAACGTTGCCCGCCACCTGACCGACGACGGCGTCTTCGTGATCGAGGCGTTCACGCCGGCCTTCCTCTACCGGCTGCGAGACGACCAGTACGTCGACGCCGAGGCGATCGAGGCCCGGCGCGTCACCCTGGACGTCGGCCGGCACGACCCGGTCAGCCAGACCTTGGAGGAATCGCACGTGGTGCTGACCGAACAGGGCGTGCGGCTCTACCCCATCGTCACCCGCTACGCCTGGCCGGCCGAGTTGGATCTGATGGCCAGGATGGCCGGCCTCCGACTGCGCGATCGCTGGGCGGATTGGCGGCGAGGCGCGTTCACCGCCGAGAGCAGGCAGCACATCTCGGTGTACGCGCGTCGTTAGACATTCACGTCACGACCTGCGTTACTTGGACGGCGGTCTGAGCAGTTCGGGATGGTGTAGGTAGTTGCGTTGTGGTCGCTGGTCTGGGTGTCAGGCCGGTGGTTGCCAGTGGGGGACGCCGTCGATCAGGACGGTGGTCCAGCCCATTTTCGGGGCGTGGTTGTTGTGATACGCGCAGGCGATTGCCAGGTTGTCGAGGTTGGTTTCGCCACCGAGTGCCCAGTCGGTGGCGTGGTGGATCTCCGACTGGGCGGCGGTACGGGCGCAGCCGGGAAAGGTGCAGCCCCGGTCTCTGGCGAATGTTGCTTTACGTAGCCCTGGGGTGGCCAGTCGGTGGCCGGTGCCGTAGGCGAGGATGCCGCCGGCATCCGTGAGGATCGCGGGCAGCACGTGACCGTCGGCGGCCAACCGAAGCGCTTCGTCGATTGACAGCGTGCCGCCGTGGTGGGTGGTGGCCCGTCCGGCCCGTCGTTCCAGATCGGACAACGTCATGGTGATGATCAACTGACTCGGCAGCCCGGCGTGGTTCGGCAGGTCGCCGGTGGCGAGCAGGCGGCGGCCGGCTTCCTCGAACGCGTCGTGCAGCCGCTGCGGAATCGTCCGGTCGTCCGGGCCAAGCGCGTCATCGGGACGGGCGGCGGCCAATGGGGTGAGGATGGCTTCCCAGATCGCCTGACAGGACGGGGACAGTCGGCCCTCCAGCAGCCCGGTGCCATCTTCGAGCCGGTTCAGCGAGACTCGCCGGTGGGCCTGCTGCATCCGCTGCTCGTCCGGGCTCGGACCGTCCGGATCCAGATGGGCGAGAATCCGCTGGCCCAGCAGACGAATGGTGCGCGGGTCGCTGGTCCGGGCGTGCTCGAGCAGCGTGGTCTCGACCGGTTCGGCGTGCTCGGCTCGTTCCCGTTCCGGGATGGCCTCGACCGTCTCGGCGATTGCTGCCGCATGCTCCGGCCCGAGCTCGCCGGCCGAAAACGCCTCGGCAGTGTTGGGGAATACCGGCTCCAGCGGCTCACCGGTCAAGCCGCGCCGCGCACCGAACCGCTCCACCGCCAAGCCCCGTCTCCGCGCCTCGGTCCGCGTACAGCGCACCTGCACCGAGATCAGATCAGCCAGGCTGCGAAAGCCAAGCGTGGCGGGCACATTGCGCAAGTTGAGTTCGGCCAGCACCGAAAGTTGCCGGTACTGCAACCGAGAAAGCTCCGCCTCCAGCCCCACAACCTCGGCGAGCAGCGCCTCATCAGTGGCGGTAGCCAGCTGCTCGATCACGTATTCGATTCTACGGCACCGAACGACGATAGGCAACTATGATCGTCCGCGAATCACCTTATTAAGTAAGGCGGAATGCAACTCCACAACCCAACTCAAGTCACTGTCAACTTCCTCGCCGGCGCATCTTGTCTTTAACTACCTGTACCGCCGAGTAACTTGATCAGGGCGACCCTCGTTGGACCAGATGTCCGTGAGGGAGTCGACACATGCCATTACGCAACTGGATCGGTGGCCTGGCCGTGGCCGCCCTAGCGGTACCGATGTCATCGCTCGCCGGCAGCCCGGCGCAGGGGAGTCCGGCATACACCAGCCAGACGCTGCACTTTCGAGTAACCGTCGGACCAAACCAGCAACAGGTCTGCGACGTGGTCGGCCTGCTGTTCACTCCAACGACGGCAACCACAAGCACCCCAGCACCGGCCATCCTGACCACCAACGGCTTCGGCGGGTCCGATTCCGATCAGGTGCCCTTCGCCGAGCAGGAAGCCGCCCGGGGCTACGCGGTGCTCTCCTACTCCGGCCTCGGTTTCGGCGGCTCCGGCTGCAAGATCACCTTGGACGACCCGGACTACGACGGCGTCGCCGCCAGCCAACTGGTGAGCTACCTCGGCGGCGCACCCGGCATCGCGTTCACCGACGCCCAGCACACCCAACCGGCGCCGGTTCTCGACGTGGTGAAGCACGACGCGACCGACCACAACGGACAGTCCCAGCCCTACGACCCGCGGGTCGGCATGTGGGGTGGCAGCTACGGCGGCCAGGTGCAGTTCGCCGCGGCTGCGATGGATCCGCGGATCGACGCGCTGAACCCGCAGATCACCTGGAACGACCTTTCCTACTCGCTGGATCCGAACAACACCGGCCAGACCGGCGGCGTCAGCACCGCGACTCCCGGCGCCACCAAGTCGACCTGGGCGGCCGCCTTCTCCGCCGAGGGCATCTTCGACGGCGTCGAGTACGGCGCCAACGACCCGTCCCGGCTGATCGGCTGTCCCAACTTCGCCGACTTCGTCTGCCCCGCGTTGGTCACCGGAGGCAGCACCGGCTACCTGCAACCAAGCGACATCCAGCACCTGCGGCACGCCTCGGTTTCCAGCTATCTCAGCCGAATCCGCATTCCAGTGCTGCTCGACCAGGGCGAGGTGGACACCCTGTTCAACCTGAACGAGGCGATCGCCACCTTCCGGGCGCTGCAGGCGCAGGGCAGCCCGGTCGCGATGCTCTGGCGGGAGCAGGGCCACTCCGGCGGCAGCCCGTCTGCGGCCGGCTTGGCCTATGAACAGAGCCGGATCCAGGACTGGTTCGACCATTACCTTAAGGACTCGGCGGTCGGCACCGGCGCCACCTTCGCCTACTACCAGGACTGGACCGGCACCTTCGCCGAGGCTGGCGGCTATCCGGCGGCGACCCACAGCCGAACCTACTACCTGTCGGGTGGCCATTCCCTCGTCTCGAATGCCTCGCAGATCACGAGTGATTCGCAGTCGATGGTGGCTCCCGCCGCCGGCGCGCCGACCGGTCTGGACGGGCTTGACGTGCTCGGCGCAGTGGCTCCGACCGCACCCGACCTGCCGGACGTCAACGCACCGGGCAGCTACGTCGACTGGACGTCCCCGGCGCTGACCAAGCCCACCACCGTGGTGGGGTCGCCGGTCTACACCGTCCGGGTCAGCGTGCCGACCGTCCCGACCACCGATCCGGCCGGCCAACCGGTGCTGTTCGCCAAGCTCTACGACGTCGCGCCGGACGGCACCGGTTCGCTGATCAACGGCCTGGTGGCGCCGATCCGGATCGCGGATCCGGCCGAGTCTGTGCGGATCACTTTGCCGGCCGTCGCGCATCAGTTCCAGGCAGGTCACCGGATCGAGATCATGCTGGCCGGCGGGGATGCGAACTACCGCGGCGGCCTGCTGGCCACCCCGGTCACGGTGACTACCGGTTCGGCGGCGCAGGCGCTCACCCTGCCGGTGGTCGGCTGAGCCGGCTGAGGATCGGCGGACTTGTCAAGGCCTTGACAGGACGTAGCGCCGGGGGGAATGTCAGGTTGCTGCTGGCTTGATCGAGCGCCGAACCCCGGACCTCCCGGTCGCCAGTATGTCGGAGGTGTCTGCCATGCCCCGCAAAGCTGCTCTGCCCCGCAAATCTGCCGCCCCCCGTAAAGCTGCCGTACCCCGTAAAGTCGCCGCTCTGACCGGCCTCACCCTCGCGGTGGCCGTCTCGCTCTGGGGGCAGCCGGCCACCGGCCTGGCCGCCGGCGGCAACCATGCCAAGACCGGCAGCAGCTCCCAGGAGTTGTCGGTCAGCACTCGGCTGCAGGACCGTCGGGAGGTCTCGGCGGGCACCCGCGCCTACTCGCTCGGTTTCGAGGACGGCCGCTTCTACGCCAACGGTTGGCACATCACCGGTGAAATGGGTGGGGTGTGGACCCCGCCGCTGAAGCTGGTCGACGGCGTTTGGTTCGGTCTGGACGGCCAGTGGGTCGGCCCGGCCACCAAGTTCACCAGCGGTTGGGGTTACACCCACTACGACCTGCCGACGACGGCCGGGTTGGCGGTCCAGCGCACCGACTTCGTGCCGGACGGACCACGCGGCGTGCTGTACGGGCTGAAGATCACCAACAACGGCGCGGCGCGTACCACCAAGCTGACCGTGGACGCGCATTCCGAGCTGATGGGTCAGTACCCGTGGGGCTTCACCGGCGTCACCCCGAACGCCAGTGACAACCTGCCCGACTCCGGGAGTTATGACGGACGCAGCCTGGTCTTCACCGACAACGGCGCGCTGCCCGGCGCGCCGGTGCATCACTATGCGGCGCTGGTCGGAACCTCGTTGAAGCCCGATTCCGGCGCCATCGGCCACCAGTTCTGGGGTCCGCAACCGGGCCATGTCTGCACCGGCACCGAGCCGGGCGCACCAGCCGATCCGAAGCCGTCGGCGTGTGACGACGGTCCGTTCGGCAAGGGCACCGGTGGCGAGCTGACCTACAGCGTGCAGCTGCCGGCGCACGGCTCGAAGACCGTCTGGCTGGCGGTGGCCGGCTCCGACTCCGGCCTGTCCGACGCGCGCCACCAGCTGCATGAGGTGTTGGAGCACCCGGGCCAGGATCTGGCCGCCAAGCTGGCCTACCGGCAGCAGTTGGCCAGCCGGACCCAGTTGTCGCTGCCCGGTGACCCGACGTTGGCCGCCGCCGTCGACTGGGGCAAGCAGAACCTGGCCGACCTCACGCTGAGCGCCCGCAACCTGCAGATCCGCTGGACCAATCAGGGCAAGCAGTTCCCGGCACCGCTCGGCACACTGGCCAAGGCCAGCTGGATCGGGGCCGGTTACCCCGACTATCCCTGGATATTCGGCACCGACGCCGAGTACACCGCGTTCGCCGCGGTGGCGGTGGGCCAGTTCTCGGCGATCGAGAATCACCTGCGCGCACTGCGTGATGTCTCCGACATCCTGAACAACCGATCCGGGGTGGTCGCCCACGAGGTGGTCTCCGACGGCTCCATCTGGTTCGGCCACGACTCGCAGACGACCAACGCCGACGGTACGAAGACCAATGACTTCAACACCGATGAGACGGTGAAGTTCCCCAGCACGGTGGCGCTGATCTGGCGCTGGACCGGCGACAACAAGTTCCGGGACGAGATGTACGACTTCACCGTTCGCAACCTGAAGTACGTGGTGAAGAACCTGGACGTCGATAAGGACGGATGGCCGGAGGGCTCGGGCAACGTCGAGCGCACCGGCATGGGTCCGGAGAAGGTCGACAACGCGGTGTACCTGATCCGCGGGTTGTACGACCTATCCGACATGGCGAGGTCGAAGCACGACCTCAAGACCTACGACTGGGCGGAGGACCTGGCCGACAAGCTCAAGGCAAAGTTCGACACGACGTGGTGGTATCAGGCCGCGTCGCAGTACGCCGACTCGTTGCTCGACCCGGGCAACGTCCAGTCGTTCCAGCAGTACTGGATCGGTCAGACGCCGATGGAGGCCGAGCTCAACATCAACGGCGTCACGGTGCCCGGCGTGGCCCCGTACAGCCACGGCAACGCCGCCTTGGCCGGCCGGGAGAACGACTGCTACTCCGGCGTTCCACCGTTCAACACCGGCCTGTTCCACACCGGGTGCAGCGGACCGCCGAACGGTCAGGGTGAGAAGGTCATCTACGGCCTGACCACCTCGATCCAGTCGGTCGGCGAGGGCAACTACGGCCGGCTCGGCGCGGACCAGCAGGGACGGTACCTGGACGCGCTGACCCAGACCATGTTCGCCGAGCCGGCCACCGGTGGCACGCCGGACGAGCAGCCGGGCGCGATGCCGGAGATCTTCCCGTCGCCGGACCAGGGCGCCAACATCGACCGCTGCTGGACCTGCCGCTCGATGTTCATGCAGGCGTGGGGCAATTACGGCACGGCATGGCCCGTGGTGCATCAGTGGCTCGGCGTCCGGCCGGATCTCGGCCTGGGCCAGCTGTCGGTCGTCCCGCAGGTTCCGGAAGGGCAAACCACCATCGCCGGACGGGACATCCGGCTCGGCAACGGCTCGGTGGACGTGCGGGCCAGCCGCACCGGCGACCGGTATGTCACGGCGGTCAGCACGCACGGCGGGGTCGGCGCCCGGCTGGTCCTGCTCGGCGCCACGTTGCCTCGTGGCTCGCATCCGGACGCGGTGTGGCTGGACGGCCATGCGGTGCACAACTACCGGCTGGTGACGACCAACCGCGGCATGGAGCTGACGGTAGCCACCGGTGCCGGGCGGCACACGCTGACCGTGCGTACCTGAGGCCGTGGCTGGCGGCCGGCCGGTAACCCGGCCGGCCCACCCCATTCCTAGGCGAACTACACGAGGAGACAGCGAACGACAGCCTGTATCAGGCGGATTCCTATGACCTCGTCGTATTGGCTAACACTTCGACGAGTGAGCTAAGCAGCTCAGCTTAGGTTGCAGTAGCAGGTGGCGAGCTGCGCCGCTTTACCATCGGCGCGCTCGTCGTTTGGCACGCATCTGTACGTTGACAGGCTCGACTACCTCTGATCGGGAGACGCCGTCTACTCGGATTCCTGTTCTTGCCATAGCTACCCGCGACATCGGCCCACCAGCGTATCGGATGGGCGAGTCGGCGCCTTAGCGGCGACCTCCTTGGACCGGAATGTTCCAATTGAGCCCGAGGAGCCCGTTACCGATGTCTACACCCGCTCCATAATCCGCGCCGATGACTAGTCCCCCCATCGCAACTGCAGGATTGTCGCCACCTAGTAGAGCCCCAATAGTCCCGCCATAACCAGCGCATTCAATAATTCCATTGCAGGGAAGCTGGGGTGGCCACCACCAGGGAAGCTTCGGCTTCGGTGGCGTCCCAGGACCGCCCGGCCCCTGCCTTGGTGGGTTCCCGGTGCCATGATTAGGTGCGGCGCCTGTTGGGTCGGTGGCGTTGATGGGGTCGTTGTCGACGTAGGCGTAGGTGTTGATGCCGCCGAGTTGGCCGGTGGGGTCTTGGCTGATGAACCGGCCGAGGGTGGGGTCGTAGTAGCGATCCCGGTTGTATTGCAGGCCGGTTACCGGGCTGGTTGTCCGGCCGGTGAAGCCTGGCGCGTCGGCGCTCGCCGAGCCACTGCTGGCCTGTTGGCCGAACGGGCTGTAGGCGTTCTGGGTTTCTATGGTGCCGGTCGGGTCGACGGTGGCGAGCACTGAGCCGAGCTGGTCGGTCAGCTGGGTGTGGCTGCCGGTGCTGTCGGTTCGGACCAGGATGTTGTCGATATCGGCGGTCAAGTCGTGGGCTACGACCGATCCGCCGGACAGTTCGGCCACCTGGTTGCCGGCCAGGTCCCACAGGTAGGAGGTGCTGCCGGCGCCGCTGGTGACCTCATCGCGCAGTCCGCGCGGGGTGTAGCCGTAGCTCTCGGTGCCGCCCGGCCCGGTCACCGTGGCCAGTTGGCCGCGGTCGTTCCAGCTATAGGTGTTGCTGCCGTCGCTGGTCAGGTTGCCGGCGTCGTCGTAGGTCCGGCTGACTCCGTTCACCGTGGTGGCCTGGTTCAGGGTGTTGTAGCTGGCCGTCATCGCGGCGGGTAGTTGCAGCCGGGCCCAGCTGCCGGACTCACCGACCACCCGGCCGGCCGGGTCGTAGGTGTAGCCCAGCGACCCGAGCGAAGTGGATCCGCTGGCGTAGCTGATGCTGCTCAGCTGGCTGGCCGCGTCGTAACTGTAGGTCTGGGTGGCACCGGGCAGCGCCGCGCTGGCCAACCGGCTGTCGGAGTCGTAGCTGTAGCTGGCCGAGCTGCTGCCCTGGCTCACCGAGGCGAGTTGGTCAGCCGCGGTGTAGGTGTAGCTGATCGGCGTACCGCCGGCCACGGTCATGCCGGTCAACCGACCACCACCGTCATAGCTGTAGTCGATGCTGCCGTGCGGGCCACTCACGTTCGTCGGTTCGCCGAAGTCGTCGTAGGCCACGGTCGTCGTGCCGTCGACCGAGTCGGTGACCGAGGTGGGCCGGCCAGCGGCGTCGTAGCCGTAGGAGATCGTGCTGGTCGCGCTCGAACCGGTCACGCCGTACCGGATGGTGGACGGCCGGCCGAGCGCGTCGTAACCGACGGTGGTCTTGGTGCCGCGTCCGTCGATGGATGAGGTCAGCCGGCCGGCCCCGTCGAAGCCCTGGGTTAGGGACGGGCCACCGGTGCCCTGGCTCCAGCCGGTCGGGTTGCCGTCGATGTCGTAGCTGTAGCTGGTGGTGTGGCCGGCGGCGTCGGTGACCGAGATCAGGTCACCGTCGGCGTCGTAGCCGAGACCTGTCTGGCCGCCATCGGCAGCGGTCACCGTGGTGACATGGTTGCTGGCATCCCAGGTCTTGAAGGTGGCCGCGCCGTCGGCGTCGGTCATCATGACCGGACGGTCCGCGGCATCGCTGAAGTACTGGGTGACCCGACCCAACGGGTCGGTGGCCGCGACCAACTGACCGAGTGGGTTATAGCTGTAGCTCGTTGTGTCGGATGTATTGTCGGACGCGGTCGCAAGCTGGCCGTCGGGAGCATAGGTGTAGGACCTGACGTGCGAGGCAGGGTCGGTGACCGACGTCAGGTTGCCCAGCGCGTCATAGCTGAGGGTGGTTCGGTGGCCGAGCGGGTCGGTCACCGAGACCGGCTTGCCGTACGGTCCGCTGGTGTCGACGATGGTCGTCCGGGCGCTCGAGGTGCCGGCCAGCACGATTTGCTGGGTGACGTTGCCGTTGCTGTCGTAGCTGTAGGTGGTGTGGTGACCGAGCGGGTCGACGACCTCGGTCGGATAGTCGGTAACAGCATCGCGGGCGTAGGTCCAGGTGGTGGCATCGGAGGTGCCGTACGCACGCACCACGCTGGTCGTTCCGCCGGCAGCATCGAAGCAGTACCGGGTGACGGTGCCGGCCGGATCGGTGACGTCGGTCTGGGTGACGTTGTTGTTCGCGTCGGTCTGGTAGCTGAACAGGTAGTGTCCACCGCCGCCGAGTTGCTGGTCGACCACCCGGTTGTTGCTGTCGTAGGTGTTGCTGGCGACGGTATGGCCCCGGGCGTCGACGACGGTGAGCAGGTTGTTGTGGGTATCCCAGGTGTAGTGGGTGACCCCACCGGTTGCCGAGGTCACCTGGCTCAGCCGTCCGTTGCCGTCGTAGCTGTAGGTCACAGTGTGGCCGCTGTTGTCGACGGCCTGGGTGACCTCGTGTGCGCTGTTGTAGGACAGCCGGATCCACATCCCGTGCGACGAGGTGACCTGGGTGATATCACCGGACTGGCCGCCGCTGGCGTGGGTGATGGTGATCTGGTTGCCGTAGCGGTCCCGGATCGACTGCAGCGGCTGGTACACACCGAAGACGTAGGTCAATCCGGTGTGGCCGGTGACGTCCCAACCGTTGCCGTTCCACTTCTCGATGGCGTTGGCGAAGTCGCCGTAGCCATCGGTCGCCCGGAACACCGCGTCGGTGTAGCCAGTGCCCGGGCTGATCCGGACGAAGTGAACTCGGCTGCCGTCCGGGGAGATCAGGTCGGACTGCTGATACTGCTGCGCCGACCACTGGTAGATGCCGTAGGTCCAGTTGAACCCCGGTCCGAACGCGTAGTTGTTGCTATCCAACTGCCGGTAGCTGCGGGTCAACGTGATCGGCAGGACGTCGGATTCGGACAGGTCGGTCTGGTCGTAGGTGAACAGCCCGCTGCTCGGATCGATCGGGTCGCCCGCTTGCGGCCCGTGCGGATTTGGCTTCGTGGGTGGCGCGCCCCTGCCGTCTTGGTTGATCATCGCGCCGGTGAACGTCCACACCCGCACGCCAGGATCCGGCATGACCTGCTTGCCATCTGCGGTGACGCTGCCGCCGCCGTAGACGTACCAGCCGCGCCCGGACGGGTCGTAGTTGTAGAACTGCACTCGCGAGCCTGGCCGACCGTGCAGGCTGTTCGGATAGATGATCTGCGCGCCCTGCGGGAAGATGTAGGACCCGCCCGGCTGCACGGTGAAGTAGGCCGGTGTGACCACGCCGTCGGGCAGCGGGAACGGCGGCCGGTCGGTCGGCACCGGGGTGATCGACAGCTGCCGCACGATCCGGCCCTGCAGGTCCCGGACCACCGTGCCGGCCGGCAGGATCACCTCGAAGCCGGGGATCTCCGGCGTGGTGAGCACGGTCTGCCGGCTGGTCGGCGACGGGATCGTGCTGGCATGTGCCATGTCTAGCTTGGTCAGCCAGATCGTGTACGACAGCGGCACGGTGCGGCCGGCGATAATGTTCACCGAGACCTGGAAGATGCCGAACCGCCGGCTGGGCGTGCTGGCCGTGCCGCCATCGATCAGCAGCACCCGGTGCCCGGCCGAGATGCCGGTCAGCAGGAACCGGCCAGTCCGGTCGCTGCGGGCCGAGTGGCCGTCGGCGGACAGCGTCACCCCCGGCAGCGCAGTGCCGCCCACCGTCAGCACCTGACCGGCCAACGCGGTGACGCCGGGCGCCGCGGTCAGTGGCGGCAGCGATGCGGCCGGTGCCGGCGTCCGATGCGACAGCCAGTCGGCGCCGGCCAGGTTCGCCCGGCTCGGTAGCCACGCGTCCCGGCTGCTGGCCGTGGAGCTCACCCAGGACGGCACAGACGGTTGTGCAGGCACCGGGCTGGTCGGCTTGGACGCGGGCCCGCGCCGGTTCTCGAACCGGGACGGCTCGGTACGCATCGGAGTGGCGACAGCGGCTGGCCTCACCGACTGCGTCGAGTTGGCGCGCACGGTACCGGCGCCCGTGCTGACCGTGCTGATGGCGATGGTGGCGCTGCCGGCGTCGGTGCCGCTGGGATTGAATCGGAAGGTATAGGTGCCGGAACTAGGCAGCACGATATTGCTGAACGTGCTGCTGGCACCGCATGCCACACCGCTCGTGACGGTGCCGCCGCTGGGGTTGAGCAGGCTGATGCCGACACAACTGGCGTTCGTGTTGCCGGTGATGGCAATAGTGATCTTCTGGTTGGTGGTGCCGGGGAAGGTAAGGTTCGCCGATTGGCCGATGCTGGTGGTGACGGTGGTGGGGCTGCCATCGGCGTTGACCGCGGTGCTGGAGTCGGCCGCGACGGTGTAGATGGCGATCGTGGCGCTGCCGGTGTCCCAACCGCTGGGGTTGTAGACGAAGGTGTACGTACCTGCGGTCGACAGCGTGGTGGTGTCGAAATAGGTGCTGCCGTTGTTGCACACCGAACCGGACTGCACCACACCACCGGTCGGGTTGAGCAGGCTGATCCCCGCGCAGCTGGGGGTGGTGTTGCCGGTGATCTTGACGAACGTCCGCTGGCCGGTGGTGCCGGCAAAGGTCAGCTTGGCTGATTGGCCCACGCTCGCGCTCACCGTGGTTGAGCTGCCGTCGGCGTTGACCGCGGTGCTGGAGTCGGCCGCGACGGTGTAGATGGCGATCGTGGCACTGCCGGTATCCCAACCACTGGGGTTGTAGACGAAGGTGTAGGTGCCGGTGCTGGGCAGGGTGGTGGTGTCGAAATAGGTGCTGCCGTTGTTGCACACCGAGCCGGACTGCACCACGCCGCCGGTCGGGTTGAGCAGGCTGATCCCCGCACAGGTCGGGGTGGTGTTGCCGGTGATCTTGACCAACGTCCGCTGGCCGGTGGTGCCGGCGAAGGTCAGCTTGGCTGATTGGCCCACGCTCGCGCTCACCGTGGTTGAGCTGCCGTCGGCGTTCACCGCGGCACTCGAATCCGGCGCCACCAGGGTAAGGGTCACCGGCACCGAGCCACCGGCACCGTTGGTGGACAGCACCATCGTGTAGCTCCCGGCCGTCCGCAGCGGCAGGTCGTCGAGGAAGTCATTGGTCGACACGCAGCTGTCCGAGCCGATCAAGACACCATGTGGGTCGTAGACGGTGAGCGTGCCGTCGCAGGACGGCACAGTGGAGGTGCCCTCCCGCACGAACACCCGGCCGTTCGCCGGTGCGTCGAAGACCGCCAGCGCGAGGTGCCCGGAACCGGCCGTCGCCAGCGTCACTGTCGCCGGCACCGTCACCCGCTGACCACCATCAAGTGTGCTGGCTGCGAACGTAGTGGGGAGCACGTACAGGTCCGCCGGACTGGTGGCCACCCCGGCCGGGGTGGAGACCGTCACCTTGCCGGATCCGATCGCGTTCTGCGGCACGGTCACGGTCAGGCTGCTCGTGCTGGCCGCTGTCAGCGGCGCCCGGGTCTGATTGATCTGCACCACGTCTCGGGCCGGATCCGGGTCGAAGTGGCTGCCGGTGATGGTGAGCGTGCCGCCGAAGATGACCTGGCTGGCGCTGAGGCCGGAGATCGTCGGCGCCTGCCCGGACGGATCGACCGTGAAGCTTGGTCCGGTTGCGGTCACCCCGTCGACGGTCACGGTGACCGGTCCGCTGGCCGCGCCCGACGGCACGGTGACGGTGAGCGACCCGGCGGCGGCCGAACTGACGGTCGCGGCGGTCCCGCCGAAACTCACCTGATCATCCGAAGCGGTGCTGCTGAAGTTGCCGCCTCGCAGAACCACGGTGCTGCCCGGGGTGGCGTGTTGCGGGGTGACGCTCATCAGCTGCGGATCGGTGCCGGTGCTCGGCGTGGTCGCGGTCAGGTTGCCGGCGGCGTCATAGCTCTGGGTCACCGAGCCCACACTCGGTTCGCTCGCACCTATCAAACGCCCCGACGCGTCGTCGCTGTAGGTCACCGAGCCGGCCGGTGGCAGTGACCCGCTGGCCCAGCTGGCCGGGCTCTCGAAGCCCAGAACAAGGCTGGCGGCAACGACCAGACCCGCTGCGGTGCGCAGGCGAACGAAGGCATGGCGAGGACGCATAAGGACTCCAGGGTTCGCTAGAGCGGTGCGCGGCCCGCTAACGAGGTGGTGAGATCAAAGCATTACGTCCGCGTTGCCACAAGGTGTTTGTTTAATGGCGTTTAAGAGGTATATAGTCACGTCTCATGCCCATTTCCGGTTCCGGTGAGGTGTCCCGGCGAGCGATGCTGTCGGCCGCGTTCGGCGCCGCGGCAGTGGGCGTGGCCGGCTGCACCACGTCGCATGACCGGCCGGCGGCGGCAACCGGAAGCACCGCACCGCTCGCCAAGCCGGCAGCCGAGATCGAGCCCTTCTATGGCCCCCACCAAGCCGGCGTGATCACCCCGGCGCAGGCTTACCAGCTGATCTCCGCGGTGGACGTGACCGCGACGAGCGCCGCCGAGCTGCGCCGGCTGCTCGACGACTGGACCGCCGCGGCGGCGCTGTTGGCCAGTGGCAAGTCGGTGCCTGCCCCGGCCGACCGTCCGGCGCTGACCGACAGCGGCGAGGCGGTCGGCGCGTCGGCGTCCCGGCTGACCATCACCATCGGCTACGGGCCATCCCTGTTCGACCCCCGGTTCGGCCTAGCCCGCCGCCGGCCCGCGCCGCTGACCGAGTTACCTCGATTCGGTAACGACAATCTGCAACCGGCCTGGTGCGGCGGTGATCTCGTCCTGCAGATCTGTGCAGACGACGCCCAGGTCGCCTTCCACGCACACCGGCAACTGCTGCGGCTGTCCCGCGGCCTGGTTCGAGCGCGCTGGTCCCAGTCGGGTTTCCGCGGCCCGCAACTCGGCGACCGGACCAAGCCGCTCACCCGCAACCTGTTCGGCTTCCACGACGGAATCCGCAACCCGGCGCTGGACGACGACAAGGCGCTGAACACAGTCGTGTGGGCTGCCGGAACGGACTGGATGGCCGGCGGCAGCTACCTGGTCACCCGGCGGATCCTGATGTTCACCGACGGCTGGGACGACGTGCCCGACGACGAACAGCAACGAATCTTCGGACGGGATAAGGCCTCCGGCGCTCCGCTGTCCGGCGGCAAACTGGATAGCCCGCTGAACCTGGCCGCCACGAGCAGCGACGGCAGCCCGGCCATTCCGCTCGACGCGCACGTCCGGTTAGCCTCGGCCGAGCTGAACGGCGGTGCGCAGATCCTGCGGCGCAGCTACGCATTCTCCGACAGCTCACCGGCGAGTGCGCAGACCGGCCAAATGTTCTGCTGCTTCCAAGCCGACCCACGGACCGGCTTCGTTCCGATCCAGCGCCGGCTCAGCCGATCGGACGCGCTGAACACGCACACCCAGCACGTCGGCAGCGCGATCTTCGCCATCCCGCCGGGCGTGCAACCCGGTGAGAGTTGGTCGACCGCGCTGTTCGGTTAGCCCTATTCGACAAGACAGTTGAGGATCTCCGCGACCCTTGCTGGTTCGAGCTGGCAGGTGGCCCGGCCGACGCTCAACTCGCAGCGCACCACCGCCGGGTCCTCGGTGGGCGCTGCCTCCGGCCAGGTCCAGACGAACTGCTCCTCGGCCAGCCGCTGCGAATTGGCCGCGAACCGTTCGGCAGAAACCTGAAACAGCAGGTGCATCATCGGCGTCTGCGGCGGATCCGGCAGCACGGTGATCCCGGCGACGGGGTTCAGAGCGGCGGCAATCGCCCGGGCATGGGCCAGCCGGGCCGGCATCTCGGCCAGCCGCTCCGGCAGCAAATGCAACGCCGAAGCCGCTGCCGGCCACAGCCCGTACAGGGTGCCGCCGAGCCGGCGCCGCCACTCCCGCACCTCGGCCACATCCTCGGCGGAGCCGGCCACGCAGCAGCCGGCCAGCGCCCCGATGCCTTTGTAGAACGACACATACACCGTGTCGAACAATGCGGCGATCTCGGCCGGCGTACGTTCGTAACCGGCTGCGGCCTCCCACAGCCGTGCCCCGTCTAGATGAACCGCGGCACCGCGCCCGCGCGCCCAGTCGAGCTGCCTACCCAGCTCGTCCCAGCTCGGTAGTTGGCCGCCGAGATCCCGCTGCGGCAGTTCCAGCAGCAGCGCGGCGATCGGCTCGGCCACCGCGGTGAGGTCGGACAGTTCGATCAGCCGGTGCCGAGCACCGACCGGGCGCCCGAGCAGACCGTGCAGCCGGGCATGCGCCTGTTCCTCGTGCTGGTCGAGATGGCAGTACGGATGCCACAGCACGGTACGGCTGGCCCGCCGGTCGGCATGCATCCGCAGCGTCGCACCCTGCGCCATGGTGCCGCTGGGCAGGAACACCGCCGCCGGCTTGCCCAGCAGTTCGGCGACGTAATTCTCGAGGTCGGTGACCGCGCCGCCCTCGCCGTAGCTGTCCGGGTACACGTCAGCCGGGATCGAGGCGAGCAGCTCCGGCGGCCGTACCCAGCCGTCACCGCCCAGAAACGTCGTGCAGGCGGCTCGTCGGGCTCGGGTTTCATCGTCCACCTGACCGATTCTGCCCGGCCGGTTCGGAGCGTTAGCTGACGACCTCGTGCAGGCACAGCACGTTGCCGGTCGGATCCTCGAACCAGGCCGCCTTCTGCGAGCCCAGCACGCAGACGTGTTCTACCGTCTTCAGGCCAGGCAGGTCATAGTCGGCGAACCGGACGCCGCGTCGGCTCAGCTCGTCGATCTCGGCGACGATGTCACCGACTTCGAAGGAGAGCTCGGTGTTGCCGGTCGGCTTCGTCTCCGAGGCGGGCATCAGCGCCAGCATCGAGCCGTTGCCGGCCGAGAACAGTTCCTGCCCTTCGGTGTTGGTGCCCAGATAGTGCAGGCCGAGCCGGTCGCGGTAGAACTCCACCGCGGCCGGACCGTCCTGTACCTGCAGGATCGTGGTGATTGCGGAACCGGACAACATGGCGCCCCCGATCAGCCGTGTGGTAGCCAGCAGCTTGCGCCGGCCGGATGTCCGGCGCAATACCTCGGTTGACAGCGACGGCGGCCAAGGCAATACTTAAGTACATGCTTAAGTATTCCGGCGAGCTCGACCTGGTCTTCCAGGCGCTGGGTGATCCCACCCGGCGGGAACTTGTCGATCGGCTGGCGCAGGGTCCGGCCTCGGTCAGCGAGCTGGCCGCGCCGCTGCCGATCTCGATGCCGGCGGTCCTGCAACATCTGCGCGCGCTGGAGGACTGCGGGCTGGTCCGGTCCGAGAAGGTCGGCCGGGTCCGTACCTGCCACCTGGAGCTGAAGATGCTCAACACGGCCCAGACCTGGATCTCCGCACGCAAGGCCATGTGGGAACGCCGGCTCGACCGGCTGGACGCCTTCCTGGCCACCCTGCCGCCCGAGCCGACCAGCGAGACGACCACCACTGAGAACAAGGGAGAACAGCGATGAGCCGCACCGTCGTGCACGACACCTTCGTCATCGACCGCCGTTACCCGGCCTCGCCGGGACGGGTGTTCACCGCCTTCGCCGACCCGGCGACCAAAAAGCAGTGGTGGGGCGACGACGACATCGAGCAGAATGCTCCGCATGTGATCGATTTCCAGGTGGGCGGACGCGAATCGATGGCCGGCGAGACTCCCGGCGGCGAGGCTTCGTTCACCTTCGACGCCGTGTACCAGGACATCGTCGAGAACTCGCGGATCGTCTACTCCTACGAGATGACCATGAACGGTCAACGGATCTCGGTGTCCGTCGCAACGCTCGAGTTCCTCGCCGACGGCGACGGCACCCGGCTGATCCTCACCGAACAAGGCGCCTACCTCGACGGTCTGGACACCAGCGCGCAGCGCGAGGAAGGCACCCGCGGGCTGCTCGACTCGCTCGCCACCTACTTGGAGAAGGAAACCTCATGACTACCGAACGATCCCGCTGGATCGCGCTCTACGTGCTGTGCACCGGGATGCTGATGATCGTCCTGGACGTGACCGTGGTGAACGTGGCTTTGCCTTATATCCAGACCGATCTCGGCTTCACCGACGCCAGCCTGGCCTGGGTGGTGAACGCCTACCTCATCGCGTTCGGCGGCCTGCTGCTGCTCGCCGGCCGACTCGGTGACCTGCTCGGCCGGCTGCGGATCTTCCAACTCGGCCTGGCCATCTTCACCGTCGCCTCGACCGTATGCGGACTTGCCCAGGATCAGCTCACCCTGGTGGTGGCCCGGTTCGTCCAGGGCGCCGGCGGCGCGCTGACCTCCTCGGTGATCCTGGGCATGATCGTCACGATGTTCTCCCAGCCGCGAGAACAGGCAAAGGCCATCGGCGTATTCGCCTTCGTGGCGTCGGCCGGTGGCGCGGTGGGCCTGCTCGCCGGCGGCGTGCTGACCCAGGCGATCAACTGGCACTGGATCTTCTTCATCAACGTGCCGATCGGTATCGCGACGGCCGCCGCGGCCCGGCGCTGGGTGCCGGCGGACCGGGGCACCGGGCTGCGCGGCGGCGTCGACCTGACCGGCGCGGTGCTGGTCACCGTCGCACTGATGCTCGGCGTGTACACCATCGTCAAGCCGGCCGCCGACGACGGCTGGACCTCGGGCGCGACGCTCAGCTTCGCCGCGGCCAGCCTGGCGCTGCTCGTGGGCTTCGTAGTCCGCGAGGCGACGGCGGCGAATCCCTTGGTGCCGCTGGGGATCTTCCGCTCCCGCAACCTGAGTGCGGCCAACGTGATCCAGGTGCTCGGTGCGGCCGGCATGTTCGGCACCTTCTTCCTCGGCGCGCTGTACGTGCAGCGGGTGCTGCACTACAGCCCGCTTCGGATCGGCTTCGCGTTCCTGCCGGTATCGGTGCTGATGGGCCTGATCTCGGTGCGTTACGCGGACCGCCTGATCGCCCGATTCGGCAGCCGCCGGCTGTGCGTCGTCGGCGAGTGGTTCATCGCCGCGGGCCTCGTACTGCTCGCCCTGGCACCGGTCACCGGTGGCTACTGGCTGCACCTGTTCCCCTCGTTCGTGGCCCTGGGCATCGGCGCCGGACTGTGCTTCCCGCCGCTGATGGGGCTGGCCATGTCCGGTGTCGAGCCGCGGGATGCCGGTCTGGCCTCCGGCCTGGTGAACACCACCGGTCAGGTCGGCGGCGCACTCGGCCTGGCGGTCTTCGCAACGGTGTCCTCCGGCCGCACCGGCCACCTGCTGCAGAGCGGACGGTCGCTGCCGGCGGCGCTTACTAGCGGCTACCACCTCGGGTTCTGGATCGCAGCGGCGTTGGTGCTGCTCGGTAGCGCGATTGCCCTGCTAGCGATGGGGAATGTGGAGCACCCGGTCATCGGTACCGACGAGCCGACGGCCGACCAGCCGGAAGGGCTCGACGCGGAACTGCCCGACGCGGAACTGTCCGGCGAGCTGGCCGAGGCCGCCTGCTGACCGAACCGTATCGAGATGCGGCCCGTCCTCTGCGCAGGGGACGGGCCGCATTACTACCAGACGCCGGGGTGCGTCATGCGCACCCGTCGCGCCGACGACGCCTCGGCAGAACGAGCGGCGGCGTCAGGTCCCCAACTACTGCGCGCTGCGCTCCCGGACCAGTCGCTCCACCGCGCTCGGTAGCGTGGTCTCGAAGTCGAGTAGCTTCGCCCAGTCCGGCACCACGGTGAGAACGACCATCTGCTCGTAGAGGGCCCGGACCTGAGCGTCGAAGTCGTCCCAGGCCTCGGCCGGCAGCGTGCGGTGCGAGGCTTCCAGATAGCCGTCCGGAACGCCCTCGACCGTGTTCAGCTCGACCCGGCCGCGCGCCAGCAGCACCCGCGGCGGCGGGCCGAGGACGTCGATGGTGATCGCCACCCGCGGATCGGCCCGCAAGGCCGAGACCTTCGCCGAATGCGGGATCGTCCACATCACGAACCGGCTGCCGTCCCATACGTAGCCGATCGGAATGACCCGCGGCGCGCCGTCCAGGCCGGTGTAGGCCAGTCGCAGCAGCGGCTCCTCCAGCAGCAGCCGCTGTGCGATCGGCTGGGCCATCACCTCGGCGACGTCGGTCATGCCGATTACCTCGATCCCAGCTACCGGCGGAACGCCCGAAAAAAGTATCGGAGAAGTAGAAGCCCCCGAGCCGGCTCACGGTGAGCCTGTTGCCGGTCGGACAAGCCCGGCGACTCGGGGGTCTGGAGGTCACCGGCCTAGCTGTCGTGACCTGACAGGTTGTTGATCAGGCAGCGAGTCGGCTGATGGGTGGTCGGCCGCCGAGGGCGGAGTGGCCGCGTCGAGTGTTGTAGTGGTTGAGGAATCGGTCAAGGCCGCGG
>Ga0157372_10000099_pt1 | contig 89946 bp, 80 predicted proteins | sample C55metaG_FD_115307 | JGI IMG/M metagenome (GOLD analysis project Ga0157372, IMG submission 115307) | Corn rhizosphere microbial communities from Kellogg Biological Station, Michigan, USA - C5-5 metaG | ecosystem: Host-associated > Plants > Roots > Rhizosphere > Soil | place: USA: Michigan... | reverse complement strand
ACATTATCAACAAAAAATCAAAAGAAAACTGTGGAATAAAAAAATCCTGAAAGAATAATCTAACAGGACTTTTATTGAATACTTTTATAAAACTAATCAGTCAACTTTTTTCAGGACTAGTCAGGGCAAACAGGCCGTAGCTCGGGTTCATGCCCAATAAAAACGGCTCCGGATAACCTTTGTCCAGCTCAGGGAACTGCTTTTCCCCCTGCGCCCTGGTACCACCGCCTTTGTACTGAACGTAAATATTTTGCAGCCTGATGTTCTCCATCAGGTAACCAGGACTACCGGTTAACTGAATACCACTCAGTGAGTCGGCATTGGTAACCTGTATATTGCTGATGAGGATATTTTTTACCGTGCCCATATGCGTAGTAGCCTTAGGGCCACGATTGCGTGCACCCAAGGTTACATATATGGGGTAATATTTAGTGTTCATCATGGTGATGTTGGACACTATGATATTGTCCATCAAACCGCCATCAACTTCCTCCAGTGCCAAACCATTACAACTGCGAAAAGTACAGTTGGATACCGTACAGTTCCTGAAGCCACCATTTGATTCCGTACCGAACTTGATACGGCCCGCTGCCCAGCCTATTTTAGCCGGGATCATGGTGCCATCTAAAAGCGTACCCTCTTTATAGCCGGATACCTCACAATTAGTGATCACCAGGTTCTCGGTAAGCACCGGTTTGTTTAAGGCATAAGAGCTTTTTGGACAAATGCCGTCATCATTTGGTGTATTTACGCGGCAATTGGAAACCATGGTGTTTTTGCAGCAATCAATATCTATGCCGTCGCGATTACTGTCGATGGTTAGGTTATCAAGGGTAACCATATTACAGCCGGTAACTAAAACAGCGAAATGCCCGCCATGGAAAATAGTAATATCCCTGATCAGCACATTGGTACAGAGCTTTAACGCAATGGCTTTGTCGCCGGTACCAATAGCGCCTCCGGTTACTACACCGCCTTTTTCGTGATCCTCACGGGTTAAACCGCCGCCATTAATACGGCCGTGACCAGTGATGGAAACATTGCTGAGATTTTCGCCCCAGATCAAACTGTTGTGGAAATAAGTATGGCCACCATCCTGGTAAGCAGTGTCAGGAAAGGCCTCCGCTTCGTCATAAGCTTTACTTCCGGCAGGCGCGCCTGTAATCACTGCTCCGGCATCTATAAAGAGATTGATATTACTTTTGAGATGGATGCTTCCGCACAAATAATTACCGGCAGGCATATAAACCGTTCCGCCGCCTTTTTGCGCACAATAGGCAATAGCCTTGTTAATAGCTCCCTGATCAAGGTGCTTGCCGTTGCCCAGCGCACCGAAATCCCTTACATTGTAAAAACCGGCATTAACCCTGTTTTGTGCGTTTGCTATGGCCGTAATACTTAACAGCAATATCAAAAGCTTAGCTATCCTAATCATTGAGCAGTAATTAATTTAAACTTCTTTTATTTTGAAGTCGCTTTTTGGGTAACACCTTCCGAGGTCATGATCACCCGTTTCATTGTCCCGTCGGGATTGTAATACAGGTAATCAATGCAAACAGAACGGTGAAAACTTCCCGCATCCGGCGTTAGCGCTCCATTGTGGTAAATAAAGTAAGTTTTGCCCTTAAAATCAATAATAGCCTGATGATTGGTGTTTGAATTTCCGGCAAGCTCGTTTAAAATGCCTTTGTATATCCATGGGCCGGTAATGCTTTTACTCATGGCGTAGGCAATTTTCTCAGGAAACTCGTAAGCATAAGAAAGGTAATACCACCCATTATGTTTATGAATCCATGGGGCTTCGGTATAATGTGGCAGCTCGATGGTTTTTATCGGGCCGTCAAGTTCTGTCATGTTTGGCTTTAGTTTGGCATAGTAACAAATGCCGTTACCCCAAAACAGCCAGGCTTGTCCGTCATTGTCTATAAAAACCGTCGGATCAATATCGTCCCAGGAGTGCGGTCTGGCTTTAGTCATATCGTTAGTCACCAGTGCGCTGCCACGAGCGTCCTTAAAGGGGCCAGTGGGACTATCAGAAACGGCTACCCCAATGGCTTTACCATGAATTTCGCCGTGCTCTACTGCCACATACCAGTAAAACTTGCCGTTTCGTTCTATTACCTGCGAGGCCCAGGCATCACCCCTGGCCCAGCTGAAATCTTTTACGCTGAGCGGTGTTTTATGCTCGGTCCAATGAACCATGTCGTCCGAGGAAAAGCAGCACCAATCGTGCATTACATAACGGTTTTCGCCCTTCCGCGCCTCGTCATGGCCGGTATACAGGTATACCTTTCCATTATAAACCATCGCGGCAGGATCGGCGGTAAACTTATAGTTGATTATCGGATTACCTTCTGCGCGGAAAACGGTGTCAGTGGTTCTGGGCTGTGCTTTGGCGGCCTGCATTAAAAGCAATGCAGCGCCAAGCAACAATAAGTTTCTCTTCATGTATCTATTCAGCAATTTTAACCCTGATCACGTTCAACGAATAAGGTTTGAGCGTGAGACTAATGTTATTGCCATTAACCGCTAACTTTTGCTGAGCCGGGCTTACTGCGGCCGGAACTTCCAACGAGTTAACCGCATCAAGGTTATCGCTTTGTAAAACAGTTAGCGTGCCATTGCCTTTTACCAGATTCGAACCTTTTACATCAAAGTTAACCTGTTGTTCATCCTTGCTGGTGTTCACAAACTTTACGATCAAATCGTGCGTCCTATCATCAATTACTGCTGATGAAAAATCACCATCCTGGCCGGTTACGATGTTACCGTTGTGCAACACCGGTACAACCTTAGTTCCCTTATTTAAGGAATAAAGCTGCTGTACGTAATAGTTAGGCGTACCGTAAGAGCGAAGATTATCAAACCAGATCAAATCCGGCGTCCATTGCCAGGCGTCCACATGGGCAAACAAAGGTGCATAAGAAGCCATATTTACCACATCGGCATTACGTTCAAGGCCGGTCATAAACGCCGCTTCGGATATGGCGCAATTCCAGTTGTTCTTATTATTCGGATTGGCCCCGCCCACGCTTTGCGCAGCATACTCGCCGGCAAATATTTTAGGACCTTTTCGGTCATAATTATTGTAGCGGTTTACGTTTTCTTTAAACCAATCTGGTGAGGAGTAATAGTGTTCATCAAGTATATCGGCATGCAGGTTGCGGAAAGAAGTATTGAGCAGGTCAAACTTGTTACCGTTTGGACTAGGACCCACGCTGGTAACCAAGCGCATGTAAGGATATTTTTGCTTGATGGCCTTTTCAAAGATCTTCCAGCGTTCTATATATTGCTCGCCCCACTGCTCATTACCCACGCCCATCATTTTAAGATTAAAAGGCGCAGGATGACCAAGATCGGCGCGCATTTTACCCCATTTCGTATCAGTTGATCCGTTCGCAAATTCGATCAGGTCAAGCGCATCCTGAACATAAGGATCGAGCTGATCAAGCGGCACTAACTGGCCGGTATTATACTGGCAAGCCATTCCGCAGTTGAGGATCGGGAGTGGTTCAGCACCAATATCTTCGGCCAGCATAAAGTACTCCATAAAGCCCAAACCAAAGGTTTGATAATAATCGGAAGTAAGGCGGTGTTTAAATTCTACATTCCAACGGTTAATGATGCTCTCACGTTTATCAATATCACCGATGGTTTTTTTCCACTGGTAACGGTTGCTCAGATCACGTCCCTCAACAATACAACCACCAGGGAAACGTAAGAAACCAGGTTTAAGGTCATACAATTTCTGCACTAAGTCGGCCCGTAATCCACCCGGACGGTTCTTCCAGGTATGCGTAGGGAAAAGCGAGATCATATCCAGGTCGATAGCGCCCTTATTAGCGGCCCAAACAAACAGGCGACCCTTATCAGTGGTAGCGTTCGACTTAAATTTCACATTGTAACGCGCCCAGTTCTTGGCATCAGGGTTAAGACTGGCCTTACCGATCACCGTTCCCTTCTGATCAACCAATTCAATATAAAGTTTGATAGTACTGCCGGCATGTTGCCTGGCCATTACCGAAAAACTATAGGTTTCGCCTTTTTTAATACCCATCCCTCTGAAACCTTCGTTCAACAATCCGTATTCACCGGTCGGTGTTTTTACGGTAAGGGTAATGGTATGCGGATTTTCGGGCCTTTCGAGCGCGCGGTCTATCACTTCAACGCTGCCGTCTCCCCCATTGCGTTTATGCTCCGTCCACCCCATCATATTAGGATTAAACTCAAAGGAGCGGTTCTTTACCAGTTCGGCATATACGCCACCATCAGCTGCCATGTTGATATCTTCAAAAAATATCCCGTACATAGTAGGCTGAACTTTTGCTTTGATGCTGTCTGTATAAACAACATATTCTTTAGCCGCATTATGGGCAGCCTGGCCATGGGCAACTGAAAAGCAGGCAATTGCAGCTAGCGACAATAGGGAGTTCCTGATCATTAAAAAGCGTTTTTAAAAGTTTACAATTGGTAAGCAGTCTCGTCTGCTCAATCAGGAAACTAAGGTAAACTATTTTTATTTAAATGTAAAAATTACACTTAATATTTTTGTTTATGGAGATTAGTGATCGGCGATTAGAGATCAGTGTTTTTGTTTTTTTTTGGGGGGGGAATGGTCACGCAGCACAGTTAACTTGTCGGAGATCCGGCTATCGGCTATGTTTGAGTTAAAGCATTTCATCGGCATAAAACGTACTTTTATCGGCACATTCCAGCCCTGATGGTACAGTGGGATTAGTTTTGCGGCATTTGCTTAAAGTAGCTGCCAACTTCTGATTGCCGTTTCAAATACCAGGAAAATTGGGCATGTTTATAGGAGCTTACAAGAAAGCTGTGATCCCATGGAAAGTGTTTAGCTTTATATATGTTCAGATTTAAGATCAATACCCTAATTATACACCTTACCGGCTGGCTATTATTTCTGCTCATGCCCGTGTTATTTCTTAACAGCGGCAACAAAACAGGCAGTGCATGGGTATTGCTTTCGTCTCCTTTTTACTGGCTGTTCTGCCTCACCTACCTCTTTCTCTTTTACTTTAACATCTTATTCCTTATACCTGCATTCTTCCTTACTAAAAAGTATTGGCTTTACAGCTTACTGGTGCTGATTATGGCGGGTATGGTTTTCTTTCTGCAACCTTTTGATAAGCTACTGGCCAATAATCCGCGGTTCAGGGCGCAGATGGCCGCCGCTGCGAAAGACTCTACCAGTACAAGCTCAGTTCAAAATGCTACGGGACAAGCCATGGCCCGGGCTATGGGTGCCGATACCAATAAACGCTTATTTGGCCCATTGCCCAACGCATCCATGCACATGCAGGATCCAGCGTTGAAAAAGCCATCTGGAAACGCGTTATGGCAGCACTCCGCCAATGTTGATATTGTGAGCCTCGTTTTGTTCATCATGATTGTGGCCCTCGGGATCTCGGTCACCACCATTGAACAGTGGCACACAACGGAACAAAGGGTGGTTAAAGCCGAGGCCGAAAAGGTAAATGCCGAACTGTCGTTTCTCAAGGCGCAGATTAACCCGCATTTCCTGTTCAATACGCTTAACAATATTTACACCTTATCGGTAATAAACAGTCAGCATACCTCGGAGAGCATCATGAAGCTCTCTAACATTATGAGGTATGTTACCGACGATGTAACGAAGGATTTTGTGCCGCTTTCTTATGAACTTAACTGCATTCGAGACTATATCGACCTGCAAAGGCTGAGACTTGGTAAAAAGACCACGGTAGATTTTGAGATCATCGGCGCAATTACCAATCAGCATATTGCACCACTGATCCTGATGTCGTTCATTGAGAACACCTTCAAATACGGCATCAGTAAACAAGAGTCGAGCACGATTAAAATTGAGATCAATATCAGGCCCGAGCTTACCTCGCTTTATTGCGAGAACCGGATCTTTAACCGCACCACCGGCGAGCGCACCGGCATAGGGATAGCGAATACCCGGCGCAGGCTGGAACACCTCTACCCTAACCGGCACGAGTTAAATATAGAAGAACGCGATGGCCTTTTTTGCGTTACCCTAATACTGAACAATTAATAAGCCCCCATAAACCTTTATGAAACAATTAACCTGCATTGCAATTGACGATGAACCCCTGGCACTCGAACTACTGGAACAATACATTTCCCGCTTCCCTTCGTTAAAGCTGCTACACACCTTTGAAGACGCCATATCGGGCTCTGAATTTATCAAAAGCAACCAGGTTGACCTGCTTTTTGTAGACATTAATATGCCGGATATATCAGGTATCGAGCTGGTAAAGTCATTGGATCCAAAACCCATGATCATCTTTACAACAGCCTACAAAAACTACGCATTTGAGGGCTTTGAACTGCAGGCTGTTGATTACCTGTTAAAACCGATCGACTTTGATCGCTTCAGCAAAGCGGTAGAAAAGGCTGTCGATTTTCACCGGTATAAAAGCACACCCACCCAAACTACGGAGCAAAAGAACTTGTACGTTTATTCTGAGTACCGTATGATCAGGATAGACTTGCAGGATATTAAATATATTGAAAGCATGGAAGATTATATCAAGATCTTTCTAACCAGCCAGCCCAAGCCGGTGCTTACCCTCATGACCCTGAAAAAGGTGCTGGAAAAGCTTCCGCCCCAAAATTTCAGCCGCATCCACCGCAGCTATATCGTAGCGCTTCCGCACATCAAATCTATCCACAACAAGAAGGTGCAATTGAGGTCGGCAGAGCTGCCTATCGGTAACAGTTACAGTGAGATCATTAACCGTTGGTCTAAATAAACAAATCCTTTTTATCGACACATTCAGAACGTTCAGCGACACTTTAAGGTGTTAAAGGTGCAAATACTCCAATTTTAGTTTATTAAATTAATGAACCATGATGGAGCTGTTTAAACCCAAAAGGAAGATTTTAATGCTGGACAAAGATACCAGGGTGCTCGGTGCTGTTGATGAAATTTTGTCTACCGGAGAGTGGGATGTTTCGATCACTTTTGATCCTAACGCTGTGTATGATTTGGCAAAAGATCAACAGCCCGACCTGGTGATTCTTGATTACCTGCTCATTGATAAAGACTGTACAGAACTATGCCGCGAGTTTAAAGATGACCCGCAACTACGTTCTATACCCATTATTGTAGTTACAGCCTACAAAAACAGAAAAATTAAAGAAACCGCCTATAAGTGTGATGCGTTATTTATAAAGCCGCTTGATTTTTCGGTTCTGGCCAATCGCATGGATTACCTGATGGCTTCCTGATCTGTTTTGACCGATTAACCTGCACTTTCACTAAAGCCCCATGAAAAAAATATTAGTTGCATTTACTGGTTTAGTAGTTATCATAATTGGTTTTTTGTGGATAAACCTCTTTAAGGACTAAACTGATGGCTATTATTAGCTGAAAAGGAATTAAATTGCCGAACGTTGGATTGTACACGAATAAATGAAAATTAAAAAGAACGTAGCTACCAGCGAGAATGGATTTATTTTTAATCCGGCTACAGGCGATTCCTTCACAAGCAATAGCATTGGTTCTGAAATTATCGAAGCAATGAAACGGGGCGAATCCGAGCAGGAGATCAAATCGGCCATCATGGAAAAATATGAGGTTAGCGCCGAACAGCTCAACCGCGATTGGGAAGACTGGATATTACAATTAAAAGAAGCCAACTTGCTGGAAGCATGAGCAGTGCAACTGGTACAAGTATGACTATTGCCGTAACGGGATTAAATGCAAATGATAATCCCGGCCCGGGCGTTGCTGTAGCCCGCGCGCTGAAGGAAGCGTTTGGGACGTCGATAAAAATTATCGGCCTGGCCTATGAGGCGCTGGAACCGGGTATCTATATGAAGTCTATCATAGACTGTACCTACCAGGTACCCTATGCCGCCGATGGTTCTGCCGCACTGCTTAAACGGCTCCTTGAAATTAACGAGCAGGAGCGGTTAAACCTGATCATACCCAATTTTGACGCAGAACTGCTCAATTTCATCAAGATAGGTCCAGAACTTCGCCTCGCAGGTATAGAAACTTTTTTGCCGGATGCAGAGAACCTGGCCCAGCGGGATAAATTAAACCTCAACAACTTTGGCGCTTTAAACGGCTTTGACATCCCCGAAAGCCGCCAGGTACGGGACATAAATGACCTGTGGGCTGCAGCAGAGGCCTTGAACTATCCGTTAGTTATCAAAGGCCGGTTTTATGAAGCTGATATAGTTTATACTTTTGACGCCGCTCAAAAGGCTTTTTACCGCCTCAGTTCAAAATGGGGACTTCCGGTAATTGCGCAGGAGTTTATAAACGGTAATGAGATCAACGTTGCAGGGTTAGGAGATGGCAAAGGCAACCTGATCAGTGCCATACCCATGCGCAAGCTTTATATTACAGACAAAGGCAAGGCATGGGCGGGCGTTACTATCGAAGACGCTGATCTGGTAGTATTAGCCGAACGTTTTGCCACCGCGACCAAATGGAAGGGCGGCTTTGAATTGGAAATTATAAAAAGTAAAGAAAGCCGCTTTTATATCATCGAGATCAACCCACGCTTTCCGGCTTGGGTTTATCTTACCGCAGTAGCGGGCCAAAACCAGCCGGCTGCACTGGTAAAAATGAGTATGGGCGAATATGTAGCGCCCTTAACGGAATATGCCGCAGGAAAGATGTTTGTGCGGTACTCCTGGGACGGCATTGTGGATATTGCAGATTTTCAGCAATTTTCGGCATTTGGTAAAATATAACCTGGCTGGTCATGATTACTAAGAAAGAAAAATTAAAATACGAACGCCCCTTTATCAAGAAGCTCAATGCCGGGGTCCTGAATAAATTCGGGAGGGGATCAGGTACTGCCGCTGTAAAAGATATAGAAGGTATTCCCGTTGCTGACCTGATCGAAGGCTATGGTTCGCCCCTTTTTGTACTTTCCGAACGGCAGATGAGGCGAAATTTACGTGCCGCACAACGAGCCTTCCAAACCAGCTATCCAAAAGTTCAGTTCGCCTGGAGCTACAAAACCAACTACCTCAATGCGGTTTGCAATATATTTCATCAGGAAGGCAGCTGGGCAGAGGTAGTGTCGGGCTTTGAATACCGCAAGGCATTAGGCAACGGTGTGGCTGGCCATCAGATCATTTTTAACGGTCCTGGCAAAAAGCGGGCCGACCTGCTGCTGGCTATAGAAAACAACTCGCTCATCCACATCGATAACTTTGACGAGCTGTATCTACTTATTGACCTTTACAACCATACCGGTAAAAAACCGCGTGTAGCCATAAGGGTTAACATGGATACCGGTCATTATCCACTGTGGGACCGCTTCGGTTTTAATTATGAGAACGGCGAAGCCTGGAGCGCCATCAATAAGGTGATCAGTTCAGGCGCTATGCAGTTGGTGGGTTTACATTGCCATATCGGCACCTTTGTTACCAGTACGGCTGCTTACGGTAGGGCCGCTTTCAAAATGTGCGATCTGGCATTAAATTGCCGGAACCAGCTTAACAATCCAATAGAATATCTGGACATGGGTGGCGGATTCCCGTCGGCCAATACACTTAAAGGCGCCTATTTTTCGGGTCCGGATCATATACCCTCAATGGACGATTATGCTTCGGCTATCTCCAATGTTATCCTTAGCGCAGGGTTTAAGCAAGACGAACTGCCTTTGCTGATATTGGAAACAGGTCGCGCGTTGATTGACGACGCCGGTTACCTTCTGGGCTCTGTGGTGGCCAATAAACGCCTGGGAGATGGTAAGCGGGCAGTAATTCTCGATTTCGGTGTTAACACGTTATTTACTTCGTTTTGGTATGATCACCAGGTAAGCCCGGCGGTAGAGGGATCGACGCATACCGAAGCCACGGCGCTGTATGGCCCATTATGCATGAACATCGACATGATCCGCGACAACGTGAGTATGCCGCTGCTGAATCCCGGTGATCCTGTGGTTGTGCATAAAGTTGGCGCCTATAACATGACTCAGTGGATGCAATTTATCACCCTGCGGCCCGGTATTGTATTGATTGATGAAAATCGCAAGGTACACCAACTGCGTTTACCGGAAACACAGGAATATGTAGAAGAATTTGAACAGGTGCCCGAGCATCTGAAGCTATATAAATTAACCAGTTAAAATACTTGAGAGGACATTTAAACTATTGGACCACGTCAATATTGAACACCTACGCTATTTTGTTCTTTTCGCAGAACAAAATACTGGGTGTTATTTTATTGTTGGTTTCATTCTTTAATCCGTTTGCTGGTGCAGCCGGTTTGGCGGCCGTCCTCATTGCGCTTATCTATACCACCTTTGCCGGCTATGCCCCCCGCGACATCCGCGAGGGCCTTTACAGTTTCAATTCGTTGTTATTTGGCATAGGCATGGGTACATTTTATCATTTCAATATTGCTTTCGCCATCTGGCTGATGTTTGGTTGCCTGCTTTGCAGCTTCATCAACCTGCTATTTTGCAAATGGTCGGGCAAATACAAACTTCCATTTCTGTCGCTACCCTTTATCATTACGTTCTGCATCTTGTTTTCAGCAGCGAACGGTATTTTTAACATGCAGTTGCAGCAACGGTTCAGCATCATTTTGAATGAACTATCTGCATCGCAGGCTATTTTACAGCCTGCTGCAATTAAAGCTTTAGCGGCCATCAGCTTCCCTTATTATGCCGATCTTTTTTTCCGGTCGCTGAGCGCCATTCTGTTTCAGAACAACGCGGTAGCCGGCTTGCTGATCAGTATAGGCCTGCTTATTCATTCACGCATCGCTTTTAGTGTACTTGTTATCAGCTTTATAAGCGCTATCCTATTTAACGGGCTCACCCATACTTTTCCAGACGGCATCAGCTACTACCACCTCGGCAGCAATATTATGCTGCCCGCTATGGCAATTGGCAGTTTTTACCTCATACCCTCATTTCGTTCCTACATCTGGGGCATACTACTTATACCACTTACTTTCTTGCTGATCATAGCAGCCACACGTATTTTAGGAACTTTTGATCTTCCGGTGATATCGCTACCGTTTTTCATGATCACGGTTTTACTGTTAACGGTTTTGCGATCCAACCACGAGACCGATACAGTGCTGCTTACCCCGATGCAATATTACTCGCCGGAGTATAATTTGTACCAATATCGTAACGGTCTTAACCGGCCGGAGGGACGTTTCTTCAATATTAAACTACCCTTTATGGGCAAATGGCTGGTTTCTCAAGGATATTACGGCAATATAACCCACAAAGACCAATGGGGCCAGGCGCTTGATTTTGTTATTACTGATGAAGAGGACAAAACGGCTAAAAGTCCCGCAACGCTGCCAGAGCATTTTTACTGTTACAATAAGCCCGTTTTAGCCTGTGCCGATGGCATTGTTGAAAGTCTTACAGATCATATCGAAGATAATCCCATTGGGCAGGTCAATACCGGCGATAACTGGGGCAATAGCATTGTGATCAGGCACGCCGCCGGTCTTTACTCCAAAGTTTCGCATCTTAAACAAAATTCAATAAAGGTGCGCGTGGGCGATTTTGTGAAACAGGGTGATGTTATAGCCCTATGCGGCAACTCAGGACGCTCTCCCGAACCGCATCTGCATTTCCAGTTACAAGCCACACCTTACATAGGCTCAAAGACGGTCAGCTACCCGATCAGCTATTATTTAACGGGGGCTAATGGCAATACCCAACTGCGAAGCTATAGCATACCCCAGCAGGGAGAAGAGATTGCATCTGTTGCTACTAACACTTTACTTCGCCGGGCCTTTTTGTTTCAACCGGGTTATACAGCGCGGCTAACAACAGCAAGCGGACATAGCGAAACCCTGGAGGTGCAGACAGATCAGTTTAACCAGACCTATTTTTACAGTAAGGAAACGGAGGCTGTTGCCTATTTCAACATTAATGATACCAGCCTGTCATTCTTGTCCTTCGAAGGCAGCAAAAGATCCTTGTTATACTTTTTTTACCTTGCGGCATATAAAGTTATTTTTATCGACCAGATAAAGGTTCAGGATACGTATCCCCTGCAGCTTTTAGCTAACAAAGGAACGCAGTGGCTGCAAGACCTCGTGGCTCCTTTTTATCAGTATGTAAAATTGGATTACGAAAGCAGGAGCTTTCAGGAGGGCGAAGGCATCCGGATCAGCAGCAGGCAAACTAAAAAGGCATATGGCAAAACTTCGACGTTGATGAGTGCAACAATTCAAATAAACCAGGGGGGCATTGTCAATTTCAGGATAAATTTAAACGGGCAGCAAACAGAAGCAAAATGGGTTACAGAAAGTACTTATTAATGTTATTGTTCATAGTATTCCATGTGCTTGCAAAAGCGCAGGTGGGTAACTATGCGACTGCTGACAGTACCTCAGATGCTTTGTATAACCGTGCCGACTGGCGACAATTGATCATCAGCGCTAATCGCGACCTGCAAAACGGCGCGGACTTCCCTGCCTTAAGGTTAAGATTAGGCTACGCCTATTTTATGACTCAAAATTATAGTGCAGCCCTAACCCAGTATAATCAGGTATTTAAGGCTGATTCTTATAATCAGACTGCCCGCTACTATGCCTATCTGTGCCACCGTTATTTAAACCAGGACCTCTACGCCAACCGGCAAACCGCTTATTTTGATTCTATCACCATCAGCAAACGAAGCAATAATTTTGGACTCGTAAGCGCGGCTTTTGAAGAAAGCTTTAAGGTTGCCAACGACTATGACAGGGGTAACTCAGCATATACCCGTTTTGGACTGGGCGTAGAATTAATGCCAAAGCTGGAGCTGGACCAGTCCGTTACCTTCTTTAAACAATACATCTACCTGCCGAAGGCCTATGAAAGGGAAATAGAGCGGAGACACGAATTTGAAGACGACCAGACCGAATATTATGGCGCATTGCATTATGCATTGACGGATCATTTGGCATTGATTGGCGCTTATCATTACCTCTATACTACTTTTAGAAGAAGCTTTAACAACAGCAATGTTTTTATGGGCGGAATCAACTATACCAACCCTTACTTTGTTGTTCAGGCTGATGTAAACGCCGCCCACGTAATGGAAGATCACTTTGTTCAATACAACATACAAGGCATTTGGTATCCATTTGGTAATTTAAACCTTTACAGCATTAGCAGGGTGGCTAATCATCGTCAAAATGCTACCACCAATGTTTGGATATACAGCCAGGCTATCGGTTTTAAGGCTATTAAGAATATTTGGCTGGAAACTGCTGCCACCTTTGGCGACCAGGAAAATTATATAGATGCGGACGCCCTCTACGTGTATAATACTTTTGACAACACCGAGTTAAAGGTTGGCGAAACACTGTTTTACCAGCTACTTAAAAACGGTACGTTGCAAATAAATTATACTTTTGAACGCAAACAGGAGGCAAACGAATCTTCTACTTATAAACAACACAGCTTTACCTTAGGCATTTTATGGAAGTTCTGAGAAAAATTTGGTTTGTTTTAATTGTACTTATGCTTTTTAACAAGGCATTCGGGCAATCTAATGCAGTGCTTCAAAGGGCATTCCACAACAGCTACGTAAATGAAGCCAGTAAGAATTATCCTGCGGCCATAAGCGATATTACCCCTTATTACAGTGATGACAATTATGAGATTAACCTGAGGCTTGGGTGGTTGCATTACCTCAACAAAAACTATCTGGCTTCCCAAAACTATTATGCCAAAGCAGTTAACCTAAAACCGCTATCGGTAGAAGCCAAGTTCGGCTATATCAGGCCGCTTTCATTACTGCAAAGCTGGGACAAGGTATTAGAACAATACCTCAACATTTTAAAAATCGACCCACAAAATACCCAGGCCAATTACTGGACCGGTGTGATCTATTATAACCGCAAGCAATATGCGGCGTCCATCAAATACTTCAGGAACATCATTACTCTTTTTCCTTTTGATTACGATGGCAATCACATGCTGGCCTGGGCCAATCTGATGTCGGGCAAAAAAGGGGAAGCTAAAATTTACTTCGAGAAAGCACTAATCATTAAACCGGGCGATGAGTCGAGTATAGATGGTCTAAACAAAGCAAGCAAATAGGCCAGATCACCTCAATCAGCATTTCACCTGGACTTGCAGCCTCCGTCAATCTGGTGATGAACTGGTTTTCAACCATTTTAAGTTTTCACGCATCACTACCCAAGCTAATCAGAACAGCTTCTGCTACCTATCTGCCTTTATAGGCATACCACCCTAACGCAGGTATAAAATAACCTGTCGCAACACATTTTAACCTTACCATTAATCGATTCAAAAAAGCGGTTAATCGATACTGTTTACCATCGCATTTTTTTTGCTTATACCTTTAAGTCAATAAAACAACCCAGATTTTTTTTCACCAATCAACTAAATTAAAAGTATGAGACGTTTAATTTTTTACCCCGCCTGTATGTTGATGATCGTTGTGGCGCTGTTTACTTCATGTAAAAAGGACGCTGTTTCTACAACAAATTCTTCTACTACGCTTTCAAAGACGCCCACCGGTACACTTGTATTAGGTACGGTGACAACTGCCACAGCAAGTGGAACCACCACAACAGATACTGTAGTGGCAGTTAACTGTTTCGGCCGTCATTCTCAGCCTGATTCTGTTGCCTTTAATGCACTGCCTACTGCTGTCAGCACTTACCTCACTACCAACTATGCTGGCTATACCGCAGGCAAAGCATTTAAAATTGACAGCGCCAGCGTAACCACCGGTTATATTGTAGTAATTAAATATAACACCAACTTTGTAGCACTTAAATTTACCGTAGCCGGAACTTTTGTCGCCGCGCTGGAACAACGTGATAAGCACGACATCGATGGTCCTGGTTTCCACGAAGGAGGTCCTTTTGACGATCGCGACGGCAGACATAAAGATACCGTAGCCATATCTGCCTTGCCTTCAACCATTACGGCGGCATTTACTAAGGCCTACCCATCAGATACCTTGCTGCATGCCTCTGTTACGCCTGATTCTACTTACATTCTCATCAGCAAAAACAAAGGTTTATACACCACCGCCATCAGCAAAACCGGAACAGTTTTACGACATCTTGCCATGCCAAATCCACCGGCCGGACATTGTGTAATAGCATCAGTAGCACAAACGAGCTTACCATCAAACGTGCTTACTTACTTAACCACAACTTATCCATCTTATGTGTTTAACGCTGCCTTTAAAATATCAGTGAACGATGCACTCAAGGGATATGCTGTATTCATAACATCAAACAGCACCCGCTACGTGGTCAACTTTGATAACAGCGGCAATTTTGTAAGTACAATTACAGTACATTAATACCCCCATATATAATAGTTTAAATAGCGAAGCGGCCCGGCATCCTTATAACAGGAGCCGGGCTTTTTGTTTGAAAATGAATTTGAATGAACAGGCTAATTAATCATGCTTGATAATCCTGCTTATTGCAATGAAATGAAGGACAGGCTATTGCTTTTTTAATTTATCTTAGCCGTCAATAAGTTCGACCCTCATGTTCGTCATCTCTAAACTGTTCACATTCGTCCTTTTTCCGTTCACCTGGGTAGTTGTATTGCTTATCTGGGCGCTATTAACCAAAAACCCGAAAAGGAAACAGCGAATTTTGGTTATTGACGCTATCGTGCTGTATTTGTTTTCAGCGCCTTTGTTGCTGGGACAGTTTCAGCATTTGTGGGATTATGATCGCACTTCAATTAATACCTCAACATCATATAGTTGTGTAATTGTACTTGGCGGTTACGCTTCCGAAAACAAGGGAACACAGCAGGGCTATTTTAACAGCGCAGCGGATCGTTTTATACAAGGTATTGAATTATACACTACCGGCAAGGCTAAGCATATTCTGCTTACCGGGGGCAACTCAAGCATTATGCCCGATGGCTTCAGAGAAGCCACGTGGGTGAGTAATGAAGTTAAGAAGCTAAATATCCCGGACAGTGCCGTGATTCAAGAAAATCAATCGCGTAATACACTGGAAGACGCCTCATTTTCCAAAAAGATACTTGAACAGCAGCACTTAACGCCACCTTATTTATTGGTTACATCCGCCTTTCACATGCGCCGGGCCTTGCTGATATTTAAAAAAGCTGGTATCAACGTAGTGCCTTACCCCGCTGCATTTTCTGGCGACGGCAGCCATGTTTCCATCGACTCTTTTATTCCGGATGGCGGTACCCTTTCCGGCTGGGGCACCTATACCAAAGAACTCGTGGGCTATGTAGTTGCATGGCTGCATAAATAATTATTTCCTCTTCTTACCCCCTTCAGCGCTTACCTTGAGCCTGTTTTTGCTGCCATATTTTAGCGGTTATTTGTAGTATATTATCTTTTGTTTTTTTTTACGAAAAAATAAGTGTTAATTAGACACGTATTATTAACCTATTATGAGCGTGGATCAATATGTAATCGGAGTAGACTATGGTAGTGACTCCGTTCGTTCGGTAATTGTCAATGCCCGGAACGGGCAGGAAGTAGCATCATCAGTATGTTATTATCCCCGGTGGCAAAAAGGCTTGTTTTGCAATGCCGCCGCAAACCAGTTCAGGCAGCATCCGCTTGACTATATAGAGGGCCTGGAAATCACCATCAAAGATTGTATCCGGATAGCTGGAGGCGAAGTCGTGGCCAAAAACATCAAGGGCCTTTCGGTAGATACCACCGGCTCTACGCCCGTTGCGGTTGACCGCACCGGTACCCCACTGGCCCTGAAAGCCGGCTTTGAGAACAACCCCAATGCGATGTTCGTATTGTGGAAGGATCATACTTCGCTGAAGGAAGCAGCCGAGATTAACGAGCATGCTACCCGGTTCGACATCAATTATCTCAAATATGTAGGCGGAATCTATTCATCAGAATGGTTCTGGGCGAAATTACTGCATGTCTTGAGGACCGATGAGGAAGTTAAGACCGCCTGTTACTCCTGGGTGGAACATTGCGACTGGATTCCGTTCCTGTTAACCGGCGGGACTGATGTGAGCCAGATGAAGCGCAGCCGTTGTGCTGCAGGCCACAAAGCGCTATGGGCCGAAGAATTTGGTGGCCTGCCACCCGATGTGTTTTTCTCATCGCTTGACCCACTGCTGAAAGGCTTTACCGATCGTCTGTTTACCGATAGCTATACCTCTGACGTAGCGGCAGGCACCATCAGCAAGGAATGGGCCGAAAGATTAGGTCTTCCGGAAGATGTAGTGGTTGGTGTGGGCGCCTTTGATGCCCATATGGGAGCAGTAGGCGGACAGATTGAACCTTACCACCTGAGCAAGGTAATGGGTACTTCTACCTGCGATATGCTGGTAGCCCCAGCCAATGAAATGGAAGATAAGTTAGTTAGAGGCATCTGCGGACAAGTGAACGGTTCGGTAATTCCGGGCATGATTGGCCTGGAGGCGGGACAAAGCGCCTTTGGCGATACCTATGCCTGGTTCAAAAACCTGCTGTCATGGCCGCTGAACAACCTGCTTTTAAATTCTAAAGTTATAGACTCAGATACGGCAGAAGCATTGAAAAATGAGCTGGCCGAACAGATCATCCCAGAGTTGAGCCGCCAGGCAGCATTGTTGCCACTGGAAGAACAGCATGAGTTAGCAGTTGACTGGCTTAATGGTCGTCGTACCCCTGATGCTAACCAACTGTTAAAAGGTGCCATCACCGGCCTGAGCCTTGGTTCTGATGCGCCGCGTGTTTTCCGTGCCCTGGCCGAAGCTACTTGTTTTGGCGCAAAAAGCATTGTTAACCGTATGGTAGATGAAGGTATCCCGGTAAAAGGTTTGATCGGTATTGGCGGCGTTGCCAAAAAATCAGCTTTTATTATGCAGATGATGGCGGATGTATTGGGTATGCCTATTCGTATCCATCAGTTTGAACATACCTGTGCACTCGGTGCAGCGATGTTTGCCAGTGTGGTAGCAGGCATTTATCCAACCGTGGAAGATGCCATGACAGCAATGGGCCGTGGCTTTGACGTGGTTTACCAGCCTGATGCTGAGCGTAACCGCATCTATAACCAGCGTTATGAGCAGTACCGCAGCCTGGGCAACTACGTGGTTTTCCAGACCGAGAAAAATCAAAACGAATTAATCGCTTCTCACTAACAACAGATCATGAGTAAATATCAGCATATCAAACAACAGGCTTATGAAGCCAACATGCAGCTGCCCAAACTGGGACTGGTGCTGTTCACTTTCGGCAACGTAAGCGCGGTTGACCGCGAGTTGGGCGTATTTGCCATCAAACCCAGCGGCGTTCCTTATGAGGACCTTTCACCCGAAAAAATGGTGATTGTTGACTTTAACGCCAATATTATTGAAGGCGATCTTCGTCCCTCATCAGACACTAAAACACACGCCGTTTTATACAAACACTGGTCGCATATTGGTGGTATTGTACATACTCACTCCACCTACGGCACGGCCTGGGCACAATCCCAACGCGATATTCCCATCTTTGGAACTACCCATGCGGACCACCTCACCGTGGATATCCCCTGTGCGCCGCCAATGAGCGATGATATGATCCTGGGCAATTATGAACATGAAACCGGTTTCCAGATCATCAACTGCTTTAACGAGCGTGGCATTGATCCCAAAGAGGTAGAGATGGTGCTGGTAGGTAACCATGCTCCGTTCAGCTGGGGTAAAACAGCAGAAAAGGCAGTTTACAACAGTGCTGTGTTAGAAACCTGCGCCCAAATGGCTTATTTGACTGAGCAGATCAACCCACAGGCGCCTCGCTTAAAGGACTCGCTCATCCGCAAACATTACGAACGTAAACATGGCCCCGATTCCTATTATGGACAAAATTAAAACCACCGGTCGCCGTTTGGCGGCCATTGCCATAATGGTGGCGGGCTTTGGCTTCGCAGCTAAAAGTCAGAAGGTGGCAGCTACCCCGCCAATGGGTTGGAACAGCTACAACTGTTATGGATCTGCCGTGCATGAAGATGAAGTAAAAGCCAACGCCAGTTACATGGCCAAAAACCTGAAGGCATACGGATGGCAGTATATTGTAGTAGACTTTTTATGGTCTTATGATAATCCGCCGCTGAGCCATATCGGCAATCCTTACCAAAAACAGTTGCAGGATGGCTCCTATATTCCATGGCTTACCATGGATAAATGGGGACGCCTACTGCCTCAGCCTACCAAATTTCCGTCGGCTTTTGGCGGTAAGGGCTTTAAGCCACTGGCTGATTACGTCCATTCATTGGGCCTAAAATTCGGTATCCATGTAATGCGTGGCATACCACGCCAGGCAGTATGGGCAAAAAGCCCGGTATTGGGAACCAAAGGTATCACAGCAGACATGATTGCCGACACCAGCTCAATCTGTACCTGGATGAACCATATGTACGGGTTGGATATGAGCAAACCCGGCGCACAGGAATACCTCAACTCTATCCTTAATCTCTATGCCTCATGGGGCGTTGATTTTATTAAGGTTGATGACCTTTCGCGTCCTTACCACAAAGCCGAAATAGAAGGTTATAAAAAAGCTATCGACCAATGCGGACGTCCGATTGTGTTCAGCACTTCACCCGGTGAAACTCCTGTGGCCGAAGCCGAACATATAACGCACCACGCCAATATGTGGCGCATGGCTGATGACTTTTGGGATAATTGGAAAGAAATAGTCCACATGTTTGACTATGCCAAACGCTGGGAAGGCATCGGTGGCCCTGGTCACTGGCCCGACTGCGACATGCTTCAAATTGGCAAGCTGTCCAAACGTGGTCCCGTTGGCCCCGAGCGATACAGCCGTTTCACTGATGATGAGCTTTATACGCATATGACCTTCTGGTGCATTTACCGCTCGCCACTAATGATGGGCGGCAATATGCCTGAGAACAGGCCTATAGATGTGGCATTGCTGAGCAACCCGGAAGTGCTGGCCGTTAATCAAAAAGGTGAGGATCCAAAGCAGCTCTACAGACAGGATGACAAGATGGTCTGGTACTCGCGCGAAAAAGGCACTAATAATTTATATGTGGCTTTGTTCAACCTGGCAGATCATCCTCAATCAATTGATGTGGACCTTGCAGCCTTGCACCTTGCTAAAGGCGTGAAAGTAAGAAACCTGTGGAAGAAACAGGATTTAGGCACCCAAAGTGAGCGTGTTGCACAGACGGTAAACGCTCACGGTGCAGTTCTCTATAAATTAACCTCTGTACAGTAAAAAATAATAATCTTATAAAAAACATGATCGATCTAAAAGCATTTGAAGTATGGTTCATTACCGGCAGTCAGGATCTGTATGGCGAGGAAACCCTTAAACAGGTAGCCGAGCATTCACAGCAGATTGCAGCCGGTTTAAATAACGCGCCGCAGATACCGGTAAAAGTAGTTTACAAACCTATTGTTAAGTCGTCCGAAGAAATATATGCTACCTTACAAGAGGCCAACGCCGCGCCTAACTGTATTGGTATCATCACCTGGATGCACACTTTCTCTCCGGCCAAAATGTGGATCAGAGGACTAAGCATCCTGCAAAAACCTTTACTGCACCTGCACACGCAGTTTAACCGCGATATTCCATGGAACTCTATTGATATGGATTTCATGAACCTGAACCAGAGCGCTCATGGCGACCGCGAGTTCGGATTTATGGTTTCCAGGCTGAGAATGGAACGCAGAGTAGTAGTTGGTTACTGGCAAGAAGAAGACGTGCTGAACCAGATCAATACCTGGGCACGTGCGGCAGCCGGCTGGCACGACTGGCAGGGCGCTAAATTTGCCCGCTTTGGCGACAACATGCGCTATGTAGCCGTTACCGAAGGCGATAAAGTAGAGGCTGAAATCAAGTTTGGTTTCTCTGTAAATACTTATGGCATTGGTGACCTGGTTAAAGTGATCAACGGTATCAGCGAAGCTGAGATCAATCAGTTGATCACCGAGTATGAAGATACTTATACCATGGCAGCTGATCTGCGCAAAGGCGGAGCACGTCACTCATCGGTATATGAAGCTGCCCGCATTGAGCTAGGTATGAAGACCTTTTTACAGGATGGCGGTTTCAAAGGCTTTAGCGATACTTTTGAAGATCTGCATGGCATGGCTCAACTTCCGGGTATTGCTTCACAGCGTTTGATGGCGGCTGGTTACGGCTTTGCCGGCGAAGGCGACTGGAAAACTGCTGCCCTGGTACGCGCCTGCAAAGTAATGGGTGCCGGTTTAAAAGGTGGTAACGCCTTTATGGAAGACTATACCTACCACTTTGACCCGAATAACTCTTTAGTATTAGGCTCACACATGCTGGAAGTTGATGCTTCATTAGCTAATGGTAAAGCAGCGTTAGAAGTACATGCCTTAGGCATTGGTGGCAAAGCAGATCCTGCCCGTCTGGTGTTTAACGTAGCTGGTGGCGCAGCCCTTAACGCTTCAGTAGTAGATATGGGTAACCGTTTCCGTCTGCTGGTAAATGAGGTTGAAGCTGTAGAACCACAGCATGACTTACCGAAATTGCCGGTAGCACGTGTACTGTGGAAACCACTTCCGGACATGAAGACTGCTTGTGCGGCCTGGATCTATGCAGGTGGCGCTCACCATACCGCTTACAGCCAAAACCTTACTGCAGAACATATGCAAGATTTTGCAGCCATGGCTAATATCGAATATGTGCGCATCGGTAAAGATACCCGCATTGATCAGCTCAGAAATGAACTGCGCTGGAGTGAAGCTTATTACCGCTAAGAATAAGTTAATTGGTATATACTTTAAGCCTGTCCTCCCAAAGAGGCAGGCTTATTTATTTTTGAAGTACTACGAAAGCATATTACCCACAACATTAAGCAGGTGGTCAATATCAAAAGGTTTCTGGATATAGCCATCGGCCAGGCCGGCCTCGGCAATTTGTTTAACATTGTTTACGGCAGAAAAGATGATAATCTTGATGTGTTGAGTAGCCGGATCTGTTTTAAGTTGCTTGCTGATCTCCTGACCGTTGGCATCACTTCGCCATTCAGTTAACCAGTTATCAAGCAGTATCAGATCGGGATTAATTTCAGGCAAGGATTTAAGGATCTTTGCGCCTTCTGATGAGGTTACATCATAACCGCTATTCTGAAGCATCAACGTTATAGCGTCTCTGATGTCTTTGTCATCTTCAATAACCAATATTTTTTTAGCCATACTGCGGGGGCTTTACAGTAAATGATTGAACGATACGGGTAATAAGTTGATGTTTAACAAAAAGGAGCGTCTTTTTGTTTTAAGACGCTCCCTTTTGAAATCAAAAACAGACTGCTCCAAATATCTTAAACAAGCCTGACTAACTGCTTAACCTCAGCCGGCTTATTTTGCAAGGCGGGCGAAATACGGACAAAGTGTTTGTAATGAGGTGAGTCCTGATGTTGCATAAAAGCATCTTCATCAAGCCATTCTTCAATCATGATGTACTGTCCGTCCTGATCAACAGGTTGGTAGATCTCATAATTAATACATCCATCCTCCGATAATGAAGTTTCGACCAGCTTCTTGAGTTCCTGTTCAAAGGCTTTCTCCGCATCTGCCGAGCACTCCATAATTTGAATCATTTTAACACTCATATACTATCGTTTATAAGTGTTATAACCAACCCACAAAGTAATTTGTTCAGCAGTTTGCGTAAAATACGTACTATCTAAGGGATTCAGGGACGGCGGAACGGATCAGATGTTGCCATCCTCATTGTAGCATTGGCGGCAACGGGGTTCGTAACTTTCTTTTTCGCCAAGCAAGATCCTGGTCTCATTGCTTGCCAGACGGTAAGAATATAAGGCCGGACTTCCACAGCGCACGCATACGGCATGTACTTTAGTTACCGACTCGGCCATGGCCATGAGTGCTGGTATTGGGCCAAATGGATTGCCTTTAAAATCCATATCCAATCCTGCCACAATCACCCTTATCCCCCGGTTGGCCAGGAGCGTGCAGATATGAGGCAGTTCTTCGTCAAAAAATTGCGCTTCATCAATGCCCACCACCTGTACATCGCTGTTCAGCATTAATAAAATAGCAGAAGAATGTTCAACCGGTACCGATGGGATAGACGTTGCATCATGTGAAACTACAGCGGCTTCATCATAACGGGTATCGGTTTTAGGTTTAAAAATCTCAACATTAAATCGTGCTATTTGTGCGCGTTTCAGCCGGCGGATCAGCTCCTCAGTTTTTCCGGAGAACATGGATCCGCATATCACCTCTATACTTCCCCCTAACTCACTTCTGCGCTTAAAAACGTCTTCACTGAACAGCATTATCAATTATTTGAGCCTGCTAATATCAGAATTTAATACTACTTTTGATAAGCATTTTTCCTAACACATCTGATATGAAGCAGCAGGAAGTCTTTAAAAAAATCGGCAGCATTATTAAGGAAATCAAGGACCAATATGACTATCTGAGTCAGGATCAAAACGGTATAAATGATCTGGAGCTTGAGCTCTTTGTGGCCAACGCCCATTTTTTGACAGACCATGCCGAAATACTAAGAAAGCTGAACAAGCAAAGCCAGCCAGCTCTACAAACGGAGCCCCAGCAGCCTGTTAAAGAAGAGCAAAAAGTAGTTGAGCCGCCCGCGTACAACATACCAGAACCAATAAAAGAAGATAAATTACATATTCCTTTTAATCCCGTAGATGCACCTGCAACTTTTGTCGCCCCGGCAATTACACCAGAGCCGCAACATGTGGAGCCGCAGAATTTACCAACGGTAACGCCGCAAAAACAAGAGGAAGAACAACACCGCTTTTTTGAGCCAGTTAGCCAACAGGCAGAACCGAATCTGCCACCGGCTACCGAGAATTTCGAACTGCCGGAACACCCGGACAGGCACACCGAAAAACACAGCCATCCCCTTGCCGAACATATCAATTTGAACAGGCAGCTTGACAACGACGCCACGCCCGTTCCCAACGTTGATCTTTCTGATAACGGTTCTGACAGGGAAAGCTACTCCTACATACGTCCTGAACCAGAAGTGATCCGCCACGAACTTGTGGTTGATGAAGCAGATCTGGGCGATGAAGCTGAAGATGAGGCAACAACAGCTCCGACAGCACCTGCTCCTTCTGAGACGATATTTACACCTCCTATTGCCACGCCGCCTCCGCACGAGGAACCAGTGTCAAAACCTTTATATGAGCGGACAGAGCCTGTGGCCCCTCCTCAATACGAAAGGCCCATACATGAAGTGCCAAAACCAGCTGCGCCTGTTGAAGAACGCCCGGCATATCAGCAGCCGGCCCCTGCTCCTGCTGAGGAGGAAAAGGTTCTTACCATCAATCAGCGCATGTCTGCCCAGTACGGACAACAAACACAAAGTCCGCTGAATACACAAAAGATCAATGACCTTAAATCGGCCATTACTTTAAACGATAAGTTGATGTTTGTGAAGGATCTGTTTAATGGTTATAGCCTGGCCTACAGTGAAGCCATTGAGATACTTAACCGCTTTAACAACTTTGACGAAGCAGAGCGTTTTCTCAAATCCAACTACTACACCAAAAATAATTGGGAAAATAAGCCGGGTACAGTTGAGAAGTTCTATGATCTGCTGAGGAGAAGATTTGCCTAAGCCGTTGTTATAACAACAATTGAGCAAATGCCAAGCCGTATCTTTGTTTGCGCAAGCATTAATTACTCATCAAACCGATACGGTTTGAATCGAGCTTGAGCAAGGTAAACAACAGGAGCGTAAAACTCATTAGCGACGAACCGCCATAGCTAACAAAGGGTAACGGTATGCCAATTACGGGCACTATACCGATGGTCATACCGATGTTAATAACCACGTGGAAGAAGATAATGGAGGCCACACTATAGCCGTAGATCCTGGAAAATGGCGATCGCTGCCTTTCGGCAATAACTATAATCCGCAACACGAGGAAAAGGTATAAGCCAATTACCACTACAGAGCCGGCAAATCCCCACTCCTCACCCACGGTACAAAATATAAAGTCTGTACTCTGTTCAGGTACAAATGCATACCGCGTTTGGGTGCCCTGCAAATATCCCTTACCCCAAAGCTTACCCGATCCAATGGCGATCTTTGACTGGTTAACGTTATACCCTTTGCGCTTAATATCGTTGGAGATACCTAGCAGGATGTCGATACGTTCCTTCTGGTGCGGTTTTAAAACGCTTTGATAGATAAACTTAACACTAAAGATAAAGGCAACAGAAATAATAAGGCCAATCAACACGGTAATCACCATTTGCCTGTACCTGCGCACCATATACATAACAAGAAAGGCAAGCAGACAAACAGCAATGATAAGATATAACTGGTTAACCAGCAGCGTTAACACAAATAAAGTAATGAACAAACCGGCTATGATAAGAAAATAAGGCGACGCGCCCTCCCGGTAAAGCACGAAGATAAACGAGCAGAACACCAGTGTTGAGCCCATGTCCGGCTGCAGCATGATCAGAAACATGGGGAAACCAATGATAGCGGCTGCGGTAAAAAATGCCCTGGGCTCGGCTATCCTGATATTAGTTCCGCTTAGGTACCGGGCCAGCAACAGCGCTGTGGTATACTTGGCAAACTCCGATGGCTGCAACCTGATACCTCCGCCAAGGTTGATCCACGCCTGGTTACCCCCCACGTTTTTACCGATGACCAACACCACCATGAGCAATATGGCCGACATGATGTAAAACGCAGGCGCCAATGCGCCAAAGAACCGCCCCTCCAGTAGCAGAATAACGATAGCCAGCAAAATGGCTATCATAATATAGATAAATTGCTTGCCATAGTTGGTTTCAAAACTGGCAAAGCCGGGATAGCGAGGATCAAAAACGGCCGAATGAATATTGAACCAGCCAATGGTACACAAGGCAAGGAAGATCATTACCGTAAGCCAGTCTACATTAAAGAAAAAGCCTCTTTGATTATTCATCTTCCTTTAGTTCTGTTTGAGCGGCTAAATATGTTGGGAACGCAGGAACTTTGTGTTGTTTGCGCGATGCTGATTTTAATTGCAGCTCCTTCCGCACGGTATCGATCCTGTTCTTCTTTGATGTGTCTGCACCTGGTCTTACTGGCTTCAACACGGGCTGTTGTCCCGGCAGCGGCGGCAGCAAATTAGCATTCATGTATCGATCTACACTGATGCCTGATGCACGGCGGGTAATAGAATCCTTCAAATACTTCTCTACGATGAAACTGGCAATAGGCGCGGCCCAGGAAGCTCCGTAACCCGCATTTTCAACAACCACCGCAATGGCAATCTTAGGGTTATCGCGAGGGGCAAAAGCAACAAACACCGAGTGGTTTTTACCGTGGTTATTCTGCACTGTACCGGTCTTCCCGCACATTACAATGCCCGGTATCTTTGAATCGGCAGCCGTACCGTGATCAACCACATCCTGCATGCCGTTAATTACAGCATCAAAATAGGCAGAATCAATACCCACGCTATGGCGCTCTGTAAATTCCTTTTTGACCACCTGCCTGTCGCCAATAGCTTTGATGAGGTGTGGTGTATAATAGTATCCCTTGTTGGCAATGGTACATTCTATATTAGCCATTTGTAACGGTGTTGCCAACAACTCGCCCTGACCTATCGCCAAAGAAATAATCGTATTGGCCCGCCAGTGATTCCTCCCATATATTTTGTCATAATGCAATGGTGTTGATACGTTTCCCCGGCGCTCGTTTGGCATATCAACACCCAATTTAACGCCAAAACCAAATTTATTCACTTTTTCACGCCAGCTGGTGTAGGTAGCTTCGGTATTCCTCGAGCCGTCGGCGTTCATCAGCTTATCAAACACGTTACAAAAGTACGTATTGCATGACATGGCAATCCCTTTACGCAGGTCCGTAACGCCATCGAAGTGTTCACAGGCTACGCGGTGATTACCGGCCTGGTAATAATGCGGACAGAAAAAGGTTGTTTGAGGCGTTATAATACCTTCCTGCAAAGCAATAAGCGCATCTAATGGCTTAAAAGACGATCCGGGAGAGTAATAGGCCTGTATAGGACGAATAAGGAAGGGGTTATAAGGATCTTCATACAATTTGGCGGCATTGTTTCCCCTTTCGCGGCCAACCATCAGGTTAGGGTCATACGTTGGGCTGCTCACAAAGCAAAGGATCTCACCGGTATTGGGCTCAATGGCAACAATACTGCCTACCTTGTTCTTCATCAGCCGTTCACCTAACTTCTGGATACGGAGGTCTAGTGAGGAGATGAGCCGTTCGCCTGCTACCTGCGTGGTATCAAAGGCTCCGTTGGCAAAGCTGCCCTTGGGCACCCCGCGCGAGTCAACCAGCTGGTACTTTACACCACGGCGGCCACGTAATATATCTTCATAAGCGCGTTCAACACCTGTACGGCCAATATAATCGCCAGGGCGGTAATAACCGTTAGAACGTTCAATATCGCGGTCAGTTACCTCACCGATGAACCCAAGGAACTGTGCAGCGGCCGAATCGGGGTAAGAACGTATAGTACGGGGTTGCGCCGTAAAACCAGCGAACTCAGGCAAGCGCTCCTGCAAAGAAGCGTAAACTTCGAGCGGCACCTGTTTCTCAAATGCCGATTGTAAAGTGGGGGAATATTTTCTGGCCTTGTCCAGGCGCTTGATGAGGTCCTCTTTCTGGATGCCTAATAGTTTACAAAACTCAAGGGTGTCAAACGGTTTCACCTCTTTTGGTGTAACCATAATATCGTAAACCGGCTCATTTTGGGCGAGGATCTTACCGTGGCGGTCAAATATCGCTCCCCGGGCAGGGTACATGATCTGTTTACGCAAAACGTTATTCTGGCTGTATATCAGATACCTGTCGTCGATGATCTGCATGTAGAACAACCTGGCCAGGATAACCAATATCAGTGCAATAAAAATACCCGTAATTACGTACCGTCTGCCAAAATAACTATTCATTTACGTTCTCTCTTTCTGTAAAACAGGAAGCCTGAAATCAGTATTAAAAATATGGTAAAAACTGAACTCGACAAAAAACGGATAAGGGTATATCTTACTTCAGAAAAGCGAAAAACTTCGAGGTTGAACAGACAAAAGTGATGGAATAATGTTAACACGGTAACATAGGTAAAATACCAGCGGAAACCCATCAAACTAAGGGTGGGTTCGGGCTCAGTATCAAAGCCTTCCTTTTGTACCGTTAAGTTAATAAAAATAATCCGAACAAACGCCAGCAATACGCAACATGCCGTGTGGAGACCTGGTGTATCGTAAAACATGTCTACCACCAGTCCAATAGCAAACGCGAGTGGAAAAAGTAGCAGGTTTGGTGTTTCAAAAGGCAACAGCAGTATAAACAGGATATACGGGTACGGTGTCGACAGATTGTAAAGAGTGATATTCTTCAGCAAAAAAACCTGTAAAAATACCAGCGCAACAAACCGAAGGAGGTTGATTAATATTACTCTACTCATCTTTTTTCTGCTGGGCCTCCAGTCCCGCCTGCTCCTGGGCAAGCTTATTGGTTACAACGTAAACATACTCCAGTCTGCTAAAGTCGACCGCCAGCGCAACTTCCATATTGAGGAAGAAACCGCCACTTTTGGTATGAAGACTACTTACCCGGCCAATGGGTATGCCGGGCGGAAAAAACACAGAATAGCCCGAGGTTACCACCTGCTCACCTACACGTGCCTTTACATGGTTGGGTACATCAGTAAGTATGCCTTTATGCGGATCGAGGTCATCACTCCACACCATAGAACCAATCTCTTTATTATCAGCAAACATGGCGCTTACGCGGGTATCTTTATGTAAAAATGAACGCACTAACGCAAAATGCGGCGAAACAGCAACTACTACACCCACAATGCCATTATTGCTGATAACGCCCATATCTTTAGCTATGCCTTCTATACTTCCCTTGTTAATGGTGATGTAGTTGTTACGCCGGTTAACAGAGTTGTTAATAACCTTGGCATCGATGTAACTGTATTGTTGATGGTAAACGGTATCCGTAACCTGGTGCTTAACTGCAGTATCAGTGTAAAAAGCAGTTTTGAGTTGACCACGTAGTCGCGCATTCTCGCGGGCCAGGCTATCATTAGCTGTACCGAGATTTAAATACCGCTGCAGGTTACTGATGCGGGCGTATAGGTTACCGGTAACTTCGTTGGCGCTGTTTATAAATACAGCCTTTTGGTAGGAGTTGTATTTAACGTAGATAGTAAATGCAAAAAGCTCAAAAATCAGAAACAGAAAAAATGCGTTGTACTTGCTGATAAATATCAATAGGTTACGCATCGGGGATCGAGATTTGAGATATGAGATTTGAGATGTTAGCTACCAGACAGAAGACCCATTTAAGTCTCAAATCTCATATCTAACATCTCATATCTATTTAAATTATTGCATTAAAAATTTGAAGTTACCAATATTTTTAAGAGCGGTACCTGTACCACGTACTACTGCGCGTAGTGGGTCTTCTGCTACGTGTACCGGCAGTTTGGTTTTGGCGGCAACACGCTTATCCAACCCGCGGAGCAAAGCCCCGCCACCGGTTAAATAGATACCGGTTTGGTAAATATCCGCTGAAAGCTCCGGAGGGGTGATTTCCAGCGCCTTTAAAATAGCTTCTTCTATTTTGGAGATAGATTTGTCAAGGCAGTGCGCAATTTCGGTATAGGAAACGGTGATCTGCTTTGGTACACCGGTCATCAGGTCACGTCCTTGTACGGCAAAATCGCCCGGAGGATCGGCCAGCTCCGGCAAAGCGGCGCCTACTTCTATTTTGATCTTCTCGGCAGTACGCTCACCGATCATGATGTTATGCTGACGGCGGATATATTGAACAATATCAGAGTCGAAGTTATCACCAGCCACACGGATAGACTGATCGCATACGATACCAGAAAGGGCGATAACCGCAATCTCGGTAGTACCGCCGCCAATATCGATGATCATGTTACCCATTGGCTCTTCCACGTCAATACCGATACCCACAGCGGCTGCCATAGGCTCGTGAATCAGATAAACTTCTTTAGCTCCTGCAATCTCGGCTGAGTCGCGAACCGCACGTTTCTCCACTTCGGTAATGCCTGAAGGAATACAGATCACCATCCGCAATGAAGGAAAGAACCAGCCTTTGCCTTTATTGATCATTTTGATCATACCGCGAATCATGTGTTCTGCCGCATTAAAGTCAGCAATTACGCCATCTTTCAGCGGACGTACGGTGCGGATGTTTTCGTGGGTTTTACCCTCCATCTGCATGGCCTGACGGCCTATCGCGATCACTTTATTTGTAGTTCTGTCAAAAGCAACGATCGAAGGTTCATCTACAACAACCTTATCGTTATGTATAATCAGGGTATTTGCTGTACCAAGGTCAATCGCAATTTCTTGCGTAAAAAAATTAAATAATCCCATTTAATTCGTGTTTCAAAACAATCTGCAAAGTTTAAAAAAAATAGTTTAAAAAAGCATTAAACACTCGCCATTAAAAGCGTTAAAATCTGCGGATTATTGTATTCTTTTTTAATTAATGTTTAAAATGACGAACACCCGTCATCACCATTGATACGTTTTTCTCGTCGGCTTTGTTAACCGAATCCTGATCTTTTATTGATCCGCCCGGTTGCAAAATAGCCGTTATGCCCGCATCAGCTGCAATCTCTACACAATCATTGAACGGGAAAAATGCATCAGACGCCATAGCTGCTCCATGTACATCAAAACCAAAGGCTGCAGCTTTTTCAAGTGCTTGCTTCAAAGCGTCAACGCGTGAAGTTTGCCCAACGCCGCTGGCGAGTAGCTGATTATTTTTTGCCAGCACAATGGTGTTTGATTTTGTATGCTTTACAACCTTATTGGCAAAGAAAAGATCTTTCAACTCCTGCTCGGTAGGTTGTCTTTTTGTAACGGTACGCATTTGATCCGGTCCTTCAATTACAAGGTCCTTATCCTGCTCAATAACACCGTTTAACAGGGTCTTGAATTGTTTAACCCCTAACTCAACACGCTGACGGATGAGTATAATACGATTCTTTTTCTCTTTTAAGATAACCAGCGCTTCGTCTGTATAAGCCGGAGCAATCAATACTTCAAAAAATATCTTGCTGATCTCGGCTGCCGTTTCGGCATTGATTTCTTCATTGGCAATGATCACACCACCAAATGCTGATACCGGATCGCAGGCCAGGGCATCAATCCACGCTTCTTTAATGAATGAGCGGGTTGCAATGCCACAGGCATTGGTATGTTTCAGGATGGCCACCGTTGGATCAGTAAACTCCTCGATCAAAGCCACTGCAGCATCAACGTCAACCAGGTTATTGTACGATAGCTCCTTGCCATGCAACTTGGTGAACATAGCATCGAGGTTACCGTAGAAAGTGCCCTTTTGGTGAGGGTTTTCGCCATAACGGAGTGTTTGGCTGGTTTGGATGCTTTGTTTGAAGATTGGCAGCTCGTCCTCAGTATTAAAATACTGGAAGATAGCGGTATCGTAGTGGGAAGAAATATTGAAAGCTTTCTGCGCAAATCTGCGACGTTGATCAAGCGTAGTAGTGCCGTTTTGAGTTTTGATTAGATTCTCCAATTCGCTGTAATCGTCCTTTGAAGCAACGATCACTACGTCCTTATAATTTTTAGCGGCTGCACGGATCAGCGAAATACCGCCGATGTCGATCTTTTCGATCACATCATCATGGCCGGCGCCTGATTTTACAGTTTCTTCAAACGGATACAGGTCAACAATAACCAGGTCTATTTCCGGGATCTCATACTCTGCCAATTGCTGCTCATCGCTTTCAAAATTTCTGCGTGCCAATATGCCTCCAAATACCTTTGGATGCAAAGTTTTAACGCGACCGCCTAAAATAGATGGATACGAAGTTAAATCTTCAACAGGAATCACATCTGCGCCTAGGCTGCGGATAAAAGTTTCCGTACCTCCGGTTGAATAAATTTTAACACCCAACCGATTAAGCTCGTGGATAATAGGCTCCAGATTATCCTTATAATAAACAGAAATTAAAGCGTTTTTAATTTGAACAGACTGACTCATACAACAGCTACTTTTTTGAGCCGCAAAGGTAGTTAGTTTTTAGCAAAAAGTGATTGGTTAATTGGAGATTAGTGATTAGTTTTTTTACCAATGGCTAATACCTGGTCAATCAATACAAAATGAATATCGGTTGAAAGTCAAAAAAATAGCGATGGGTTTGAAACCCATCGCTATATGATCAGTTACGCTAAATCCTATTCTCTCCCCCTCAACTCTTCATCTTCCGCAACAGCGATTCAATCACCCTCGGGAAGTTCTGATGTTCGAGCTGCTGGCCCTTAAATTTGATGATCTCCAGCGTATCGCCGGGTTCTATTCTGAAGCGCGACTGATGGATGATCTCGCCTTCATCAAAGTTTTCGTTCACAAAGTGTATCGTAATGCCTGATTCTTCTTCGTTGGCCGCCAGCACCGCTTCATGCACATGATCGCCATACATACCCTTGCCGCCATATTTAGGTAACAGAGCAGGGTGTATATTAATGATCTTATTAGGAAAAGCCTTAAGCAGTGATTGCGGAACGAGCCATAGAAAGCCGGCCAGTACAATAAGGTCTACCTGGAGGTTTTTCAGCAGCTTAATTACGTCGTCTGTTTTATAAAACTCTTCGCGGTTAAATACGTGCGACGGTATTTCAAAATTGTCGGCGCGCTGCAGTACGTAGGCCTGTGGGTTATTGGTAAGCACTAAAACAACTTCGGCCACATCGCTACGCTTAAAATATTCCATTATCTTTTGAGCGTTGGAACCGGATCCCGAAGCAAAAATGGCTATTCTCTTTTTCAAAACTACAGGTGGTATGGTTTCTGTTTCCAAATATAAAAATTTGATGTTCTGATCAAAACGTTACTTCAAAATTACTGCCCTACATGGATAAAACCATAGCGCACAATGCGCCGCACAGTACTCGCAGTATAATAGCTATTAATGTCGCCTGTTTCGAGCACCATGGAGTACAATCCCAGGTTTGCAATTTTTGCATAAGCAAAAGGATGATCAACAGTATCGCGGCGACCTACGGTAGTGTCTTTCATAGCCAGATCAGCCTGAAGGGTTAGCTGATCTTTAGTAAGCTGCCAGTGCCCACTTACACTTTGCTGCTCGCAATTATAATTAGTAAATGAACAGGTATTATTACTGCTGAAAGCAAAGACCTGCTGCAAAGTGCACGTTGTATTTAATGTATCAACACCGGTTTGGTTACCGCCAAGGTAATGATATACCTGTACCGAAGCCAGCTGCCATGGTGTTGATGTAAGGAGCGTACTGATAGTAGACGAATTCTCCTTTTTACACGAATTAAACAGCAGGTTGACCCCAATAAGGCAGGACAGCAACAGTAAGAGAAATTTATTTTTCATTAAACTGCAACAAAAGTAATAAAATCCTGACAAGAGGCGGCACTATCAGTCTGCTGTTATTGTTTATGTAGTCTGCGGCACATCTACCTGACTCAGATCAGTTTTAGCCGGACCGTTAATTACCTTGCCCTCGCAAGTAAACCTCGACCCATGGCAGGGACAATCAAATGATTTCTCGTCGTTGTTCCACTGCACCACACAACCCATATGCGGACAAACGGCAGAATAGGCGTGATATTGCCCCTTACTGTCGCGGTAAACCGCTATTTTCTTCAACCCTCCTACTATAGCCGCCTCCCCGTTCCTGATTTCACTGAGCGATTTTACATCTGAAGGTAACAGATAATCTTTAAACCGACTAAATATCTTGGCCTGCTCCTGTAAAAGCGTGCCCATGGCCTTTAAAGTAATGCGCGACGGATCATAAAGCTCAGCCCATGGATTGGGAATACCATTGATCAGATCACTGATCAATATGCCCGCCACGGTGCCGTGGGTAATGCCATTGCCCGAGTCGCCGGTAACAATATAAATGTTGTCGTCGCCCGGATTTTTGCCAATGTAAGCCATATCGTCCATCGGTTCCATCACCTGGCCCGACCATTTGTAGCGTATCTCCCCTGCCTGCGGAAAATGCTCACGCAGCCAGGCCTCCAGTTGCTGATAACGGTCCTCTTCGCGTATGCCGTCTTTGTTAGCCTGCCCCGTTTCATGATCTGCACCACCATGTATAAGGAGGTAATTATTCTCGTCCAGCGGCTGGGTTCGTACATAATTATAAGGCATTGTGGGCCACTCGGAATTAGCATCGCCGGTATCCCACCATAAAGCAACATCTATGGCATTTTTGGGCACCCTTGCCGCGATGACATAAGATCGGTAGGCAAACTGTTTAGTATGAATAGTAAACCAATCATTTACCGGTGTATTGGTGGCTACCACAATATAGCTGGCCTTCACCTCGTGCCCATTGGCATTAATGATCCCCTCCTTAATGGTGTCGGCATGGGTGTTGGTAAAAATTTCGCCCCCCATTCTTACCACAGCCTCGGCCAGTCCATTAAGATATTTGAGCGGATGAAACTGCGCCTGCCTTGGATATTTAAGAAACGGTCCCTCCTGCTTAATTGACGGCGCGTCCATAACCAGTTCTGTACTGATGCCAGCCTTATGCGTATACTTATACTCATCCTCAATAGATTTGCGCTTATCTGATGGATGCAAAAAAAGATAGCCGTCAACTCGCCTAAAGTCACAGTCAATGGCTTCGTCCGTACAAATCTCCTCAATAAGATCTATGGCTGATGTATGGCTTTCGGCCGCGTACTTTGCGCCTTGTGCTCCAAAATAACTTTCAATTTCGGTATACCTATCGTCGAGCGCGTTGGCAATATGCGCCGTAGTGCGGCCGGTTTCGCCGCTGCCTATAAAACCATCTTCCAGCACAACCACCTTTTTGCCCGATTTTAAAAGACAATAAGCAACCGTAAGCCCGGAAATTCCGGCGCCAACTATGGCAACTTCCGTATTCAGGTTTTCACTTAGAGGTTCAAACTTTAACGGCTCGGTACTGGCTATCCAATATGATTGGTGCGTTCCTGAAGTTATTTGCCCGCCGGCATTCCCTTCTATGTTTTCCATACAACTATCCCTATAAACAAGTTACTCCAATAACCTGTATATGTTTAATATAGTTTTAGCAGTATAAATGCTAAAAGCTGTTAAGTTTGCGGCAATTCTATTTAAACTTTCAAATTACGTAATGATAGCAGCAAAAGGATATGCAGCCCCTCAGGCAAACCAGCCTTTAGAACCGTTTAAATTTGAACGACGGGAAGTTGGACCACATGATGTTTTAATTGAAATTTTATACTGCGGTGTTTGCCACTCAGATCTTCATAAAGTACGCGACGAGTGGGGCAACTGTATATTTCCAATGGTTCCGGGGCATGAAATTGTAGGCAAGATCACTAAAATTGGTGAGCATGTTACCAAATTCAAGGTTGGCGATGCTGCCGGGGTTGGGTGCTTTGTCGATTCATGCCGCCATTGCGCCAGTTGCGCCGATGGTTTGGAGCAATATTGTGAAAACCGCGTAATATACACTTATAACAGTCTTGATAAAGAAGGTCAACCAACATATGGCGGTTATTCAAATCAAATTGTGGTCGACGAAAATTACACCCTTCACATTTCTGAAACACAAAACCTTGCGGGGGTGGCTCCGCTGCTCTGTGCGGGTATTACGACTTACTCGCCCTTAATACATTGGAAAATAGGCAAAGGGCACAAGGTTGGAGTTTTGGGTTTAGGCGGATTAGGGCACATGGGGGTAAAGCTTGCCGTTTCTTTAGGTGCAGAAGTTACCGTTTTAAGTACCTCGGCATCAAAAAAAGCTGATGCTGAAAAACTCGGCGCGCATAACTTCGTAGTAACCTCAGACCCTGAACAGGTTAATGCAGCAACAAACTCGCTCGACTTTATCCTGAATACCATCTCGGCCCCGCACGAATACAATTTTTATCTGAAGATGCTAAAACGCGACGGAACCATGATATTGCTGGGAATTCCGCCAGAGGCACCCCAATTATCGGCCTTTAGTTTGATTCCCAAACGTCGTCGTATCGCTGGATCCATGATCGGCGGCATTGCCGAGACGCAGGAAATGCTCGACTATTGCGCAGCACATAACATTACCTCAGATGTAGAAGTGATTAATATAGATTACATTGACCAGGCCTATGAACGAATGCTCAGAGGTGATGTGAGATACCGCTTTGTTATTGATCTGGCAAGTCTTAAATAACTTGTTTTACAATAGGTTCGCACCTGAATACCCATCCGTCATTGCGCAACGCATTCAGGCATTTAATATGCGCAAGATATTTTCAGTTAATTATTCTCATTTTTGACTATGCGTGTACCCTATGAACAAATGCAGGCCGAGTTTAAGCGCATACTGCTTAAACGGGGCTTTACCGATCAAAAAGCAGACGACTGCGCTACCATTTTTGCTTCAAACAGCCTCGATGGAGTATATACTCACGGCCTAAACCGCTTCCCGGTTTTTGTAAAATACATTGAGGAAAATCTTATCGATAAAAATGCCGAACCCGAATTAGGCAACGCCATGGGTGCATTGGAAAGATGGGAAGGGCATCTGGGCCCAGGCATGCTTAACGCCCGCTTTTGCATGAACAGGGCAACAGAGCTTGCTGCCGAATATGGCATTGGCTGTGTAGCCATCAGGAACACCAATCACTGGATGCGCGGAGGCACTTATGGATGGCAGGCAGCCGAGGCCGGCTTTATCGGCATTTGCTTTACCAACACCATCGCTAACCTGCCTCCCTGGGGTGGCATAGACCCACGGTTGGGCAACAACCCTTTAATTATTGCTGTACCAAAAGCCAACGGACCTGTGGTGCTGGATATGGCGGTTTCACAATACTCCTACGGAAAGTTACAGCTCTATCAGTTAAATAAGCAAATGTTACCATTGCATGGGGGCTATGATAAACTCGGCAATTTAACGATGGACCCTGCCGCCATTATTGAATCGCAACGCTCGCTGCCTATTGGTTTCTGGAAGGGATCCGGCTTATCCCTCGCGCTTGACCTACTCGTAACCATCCTTAGTCAGGGCCGCTCTACAGCAAAAATAACTGAGAGCGGGGCCGAAACTGGTATATCGCAGGTATTCATCGCCATTAAGCCTGAAGAAGAATTAACGGCCCAGCTCATTGAACAAATTATAGCCTACACCAAAACCAGCCGGCCGGTTGAAGAAGGTACTGAAGTTACCTATCCAGGTGAAAACACCTTAAAAACCCGCTTAAGAAATAAGGCGGAAGGTATACCTGTAGAGGAAGGTATATGGCAAAAAGTGCTGGAACTTTAGGCCGCTGACGTGGCCCAACGCATTCAAGTGAGTTCGGTGCGCGGGAGACCTGGTTCTGAGGCCACCTTTGCCTTTTTTGCTTTACTAAGGCTGATGAACGGTTTTTCGCACACAAGGAAAAACAGGTAGCTGAGTGCAATAATGATTGGAATGCCTGCGAACATCAGGATAAGCATGTTGGTAAAACGGCCCTGGATATTTAGCTTGAATAACAATTGCGTTAAACCCTGCAGTAAGGGGGCATGTATAAGGTAAATGCTGAAGGCAAATAACCCTAAAAAGGCAACCGGTTTTGCTTCCAGAAACTTAAACAAACCTTTAAATAAACCCGATTTGTTGTAGACACTTAAATTAACCAATAAAAAAGCGCACCACAGCCCGAAAATAAGATCCGTGAAAATATACATGAAGCTGAAACTGCCTGCGACAGAAATAGCAAAAATCCTTCTTAAAGCAATATAAAGCACTAATAAAGCTACGCAAACGAGCGGGAAAACTATTCTTAAAGCAGGATGATGCTGCTTAGGGGCAAAGGAAAAGTCGGCGGCGAGCATTCCGAAAGTAAACAATATAATGTAGGGGCTTACGCCTGAGGTAAGCATATTTACATCAGGAATAACTTTATGCAGAAGGTATAAAATAAAGAAGCCGGCCGCTGCAACAAGAATAGCAAACAACAGCGCACTGCCGGCAGCGTATTTTCTGTACAGCCAAACTAATAAAGGAAAGAATAAATAGATCCGAAACTCCACCGACACCGACCATAACACATGATTGATGCGAGCAGTGTGATTAAGCAAAAAATCATGAATCAGTAATAAGTGGAGCACAACATCCTTATAAGTTACCGGAATACTGATGTCCCAATGTGTGCCTGTTTTATTTCCCACCCAAAAAGCGATCAATAACAAGCATAAAACATTGGTAAAATAATAAGGCGGCAATATTCTGACAGCTCTTTTTTTGTAGAAGCGAAAGGTGCCGCCTTTAAGCCGGTAGTCAGCCGAAATTACGGGCAGCATCAGGCAAAAGCCCGACAAAACAATAAAAAGGTCAACGGCTAAGTGGCCCTCCCACAGAAACCTCACCAATGCTTTTCTTATTCCTGTGAGTCCATGAAAATCGAAATCGTAAAATTGGAGCACGGTGTGGTGCATAACAACAAAGAGCGCTGCCATACCCCTCAAGCCATCTAAAAACAAAAGATGCTGTTTAGCTTCGGTTTTATCTGCCATTAGTGCTCTAATAAAGCCGGATCAGTTGAAGCTACAACGATTACAGCACCTCCCGAAAACTCTTTGCCTGCAAAAAAGTGACAAAGCTATTGAGTTGACCTAACAACAGGGCTGAATGAAAAAGAATATCAGTTTACTGCACAATAACCGGCATAAAATTCAACACCATGCATCTAAAAAAAGTTCTGACGCATAACAAATTGTGCAATTTCTCAGTCCGCAGATGAATCCGCATCGTCGCGCAGTACAACATTGCGATCGTTCTCATCAATCAAAGGCGCAAACTTTTCCCAAAAGCCGTCTTTGGGCAGGGGCGCAATAATATCAACCGGCTCCTTTTTTATAGGATGTATAAAGCGCAATCTGCGCGCGTGTAGCGAAATACTCCGCCTGAGGCTGCCGCGCGGGTAACCATATTTATTGTCGCCCACAATAGGGCAGTTTAAGCTTGCGAGTTGCACCCGAATCTGGTGCGGTCTGCCGGTAACAGGATTAACCTCAATTAGGTAATAGCCATTTAGTTCGCCTACCAGCCGGTAATAAAGCTCGGACCGCAAACTACCTGCAACTTCGTGCCCGTGAGCCTTGGTCACATTTTTCTTCGGATTCTTAACCAACCAGTGAATCAGGTGACCGGATTCCTCTTCGGGCCTGTTCCGAACAACGGCATAATAAGTTTTACGAATGTTGCGGGTTTTAAACAGCGCGTTCATGCGGTCGAGTCCTTTGCTGGTTTTTGCAAACAGGATAACGCCGCTAACGGGCCTATCCAGTCGATGCACTACACCTATAAAAGCACCGTTGGGCTTATTATATTTATGAGTAAGATATTTTTTAACTTTTTCATCCAGGGGCTCATCACCCGTTTCATCCACCTGCACAATATCGCCGGCGCGTTTATTTACCGCTATAATATGATTATCCTCGTACAAAACATCATTATCGGTAACAGGAACAGAAAGTGGTTTATTCATAGATCAAGAGATAACGGTTCATGGTATCAGTCCGAACCTAATCAATTTTGATGCCGAAGGTGGCTTTTTATTTCGGATTTTCGATTTCGGATTTATTCAAATGCGAAAGTCGAAGTGCCAAGTCCGAAATGCTTACAAAGCTAACTCATTCCGCATTTGAACTTTCGCCTTTCGACTTCCACCTTCAATCGTAATTAGGAACTCGTAATTCAATTCCCCCTTCAGGGGGTTAGGGGGCCTAATATTGCTCCTTATCGCTCGGAAAATCGCTGGCCTTAACATCTTTGACATAATTACCGATGGCATCGTTCATTACATCAAACAGGTTGGCATACTGGCGCAAAAACCGCGGACGAAATCCTTTATTCAGTCCAAGCATATCATGCACCACCAGTACCTGTCCGTCGCAGTGCATGCCGGCGCCTATACCTATCGTAGGAATATTGAGGCTGTCGGTAACCTCTGCGGCCAGTTCTGCGGGTATTTTTTCCAACACCACGGCAAAGCAGCCCAGTTCTTCCAGCTTTAAGGCATCCTCCCTTAATTTCTGCGCTTCGGCCTCTTCTTTTGCCCTTACCGTATAGGTGCCGAACTTATAAATGGACTGTGGTGTTAAACCTAAATGACCGCAAACCGGGATACCGGCTGTGAGGATACGGCTTACCGATTCGGCAATCTCCACGCCTCCTTCAATCTTTACCCCGTGCGCGCCGGATTCCTTCATGATCCTGATAGCAGAGTTAAGCGCCTCTTTTAAATTACCCTGGTACGAACCAAAAGGAAGATCAACTATAACAAGCGCCCGTTTAGCTGCCCGAACAACCGAAGAGGCATGATAAATCATCTGGTCAAGCGTGATGGGCAAGGTGGTCTCGTGCCCGGCCATTACGTTCGATGCCGAATCGCCAACCAGGATAACGTCAACACCAGCATGATCAACAATAGTAGCTATTGAATAATCATAGGCAGTAAGCATAGCAATCTTCTCGCCGCGGTTCTTCATTTCCTGCAGCGTATTGGTTGTAATACGCTTAATTTCTTTGTTTACAGACATGATAAAGGATTACCCGGCAAAGGTAGAAACAACATCTTAATAATTATTTAAATTTTACATCATATCAACATTAAAAAATCGTACCTTTGCACCGTGAATTCAGGAGCTTGCGACTTTACTTATTCCAGCTACTATCACGGAGCTTCAATAAAGGCGAACCGCCTCACCGTTAATCATTTTATTTTTTTACGCAATGACCAATTACACCAAATTACCGGCTGTATTATTACTGGCTGACGGAACCGTTTTTCATGGCAAAGCGGCCGGAAAAATAGGCACCACTACCGGCGAGATCTGCTTTAACACCGGCATGACCGGCTATCAGGAAGTATTTACCGATCCTTCTTATTTTGGACAGATCATGGTAACTACTAATGCTCACATTGGTAATTATGGTATCAGCAACGCAGAAATTGAGTCTGAAAGGATACAAATTTCCGGGCTGGTATGTAAAAACTACAACATTGCTTACAGCCGTAAACAGGCTGATGAGTCTATTCAGGATTATTTCCAGGAGCAAAATATTGTCTGTATCTCAGATATTGATACCCGCCAGCTGGTTCGTCATATCCGCGATAAAGGTGCCATGAACGCTATTATCTCATCAGAGATTCTGGACATTGAAGAACTAAAGCAAAAACTGGCTGAGGTACCTTCAATGGATGGCCTGGAGCTTTCATCACAAGTTTCAACTACAGAAACTTATACCTTTGGTAAAGAAGATGCCCCATACCGTGTGGCTGTTCTGGACCTCGGCGTTAAGAAAAACATTCTGCGCAACTTTGACGACCGCGGCGTTTATGCAAAAGTATATCCGGCTAAAACAACCTTCGGGGAAATGGAGCAGGATTTTGCACCTAACGGCTATTTCATCTCCAACGGCCCTGGCGACCCATCTGCTATGCCTTATGCCCTGGAAACCGTAAAGGATATTTTAAAATCTGATAAACCGATGTTTGGCATTTGCCTTGGCCACCAATTACTGGCGCTGGCTAATGGTATACCAACTAAAAAAATGTTCACCGGTCACCGCGGTTTAAATCACCCGGTTAAAAACATCATTAAAAATCATTGTGAAGTAACTTCACAAAACCATGGTTTTGGTGTGGTTCCTGAAGCGGTAAAAGCTTCGGATACGGTGGAGATCACTCACATTAACCTTAACGACCAATCTATAGAAGGTATCCGCGTGAAAGGTAAAAATGCCTTCTCGGTACAATACCACCCAGAGTCGTCACCAGGTCCGCATGATAGCCGCTACCTGTTTGATGATTTCGTAGAGATGCTGAAAGAAACAAAATAAGTGATTGAAGATAAATGTAAGCCGGGTTCGCCCGGCTTTTTTTATTAATACCAATTGGTTGTAAGGTTAAAAGTTGGATTTTGTTAGACAATAGTTTGGTACTTTAGTTAGTGCTTTTATCAATGTCAGTCCCGCTCATTCGCCGCGGGAGGGCTGTTCCTTTTGTCTTGATACAAAAGGAACCAAAAAATCAAGACAGCAAAAATGCTTTTGCACACAGCCCATCGCACATCAGTCAGAAGCACGGGCTGCCAGCCTTTTGCCCTACTCCGTTCCCACTTGCCTCTGCTTCTGCAAAATTCTGAAGGCCCCTTCCGCCCTCAGGCCAGCTTCTTCTGCCTGATTTTCCCAAAGCTGCTTTGCTGTCCCCAACGCACCACTCATTTTATTGAATTAAAAGCAAAGGGTTTAACTGAATCATATTAGAAATGTAGTGATGGGCTGCGTGATGGTGACAGTAGAGAAGCCTCGGTAAAATCAGGCAGAAGATGTAGGGCTGAGGGCGGAAGGGGCCTTTAAGATTTTGCAGAAGGGTGGGATTGAGCGAGCTTTTTGGGGCAAAAGATTAGCAGCCCGTGCTTCTGTCTGATGCGGGGTAAAGGCCATGAGCGAAAAGAGGCATTCTACTGTCTTGATCTTTTGCCTACTTTTGGATCAAGCCAAAAGTAGGAGCCCTCCCGCGGCTTAAGCGGGTCACCCATTGATTGAAGCGCTAATTCCAAAAAACGAAGCACAACAACTGCTTAACAAAATCCAACCTTTAACTTATCAATATAAAATTTAAATCCATTAACTTTATTTCAGCATTAACCTTACACCAATGCCCTATAAAACTTCTGTTCTGTTTATCTTAACATTAATTTCATTTTATGCTTTTGCCCAAACTGCCAAAATTCCTAAAAATGCTGTAAAAGGCGATTTTGATGGCGATGGAAAACCTGAGTACGCCTGGGTAGTTAAAGCTAAAATCAAATCGCCTGAAGAAGACTGTACAGAAGGTAAATGTGTAATTAAAATAATGTTTTCCAAGCCGGTTATGCAACCAATATATCTTCAATCCAGCTATGACGGAGAATTATATAACGTAGGAGATTTGAACGGCGATGGCAGTGACGAATTTGCTGCGTTTCCAGAATGGTTTACCGGCTGTTGGAGATTCTGTTATATCTATACGCAAAAAAATAACGAGTGGACGTATCTTATACCTCCTATTTCATCTGACTGTAATGATCGCGAATCATCCAGCTACAAAGCTATAGAAAAGGTGCCCGGCAAACCAGGCTGGTTGAAGGTGCGGTATCATTTGGTGGGCTCAAATCAGTACATAGTCAAAACGGTAAACCTCAATGATTCAATCGCCGTCAAAAAGCTACCATTTGATCGCCGTGCTCAAAAGTTAATCACGGATTGTACTTTATTGAATCAATAGACCCAACTCACAACTGGCAAAGCTTTTGCCCCTATTCACTCAAACAACACTATATGAAAAAAGGAGACATTGTTCACTGGAACTGGGGACGGGGCAAAGCCGAAGGTACAATTGAGAAAGAATACGAAAAACCCGTAAAAAAGAAAATAAGCGGTACGGAGGTAAAACGTAATGCGAGCAAGGAAGAGCCGGCTTACGAGATCAGAATGTCGGGCGGACGAAAGGTGATTAAATCTGAAAGTGAGTTGACAAAGGGACGTAAATAGCCTCACCACAATCCTATCCAGAGGAGCGGGAACTTAAACTCCTTATAAATTCCCCCCTCTCCTCTGGATAGGGTGGGGGTGAGGTGTAAAAATTATGTCATTACCCGAAAAAGTATATGATAAATTGATAATCAAAACCGATTTTTGTCGGCATGACAAAACAACCAATCATCAGTGTTGAAAACCTGGTGAAACAATATGGTGATTTTACTGCAGTTAAGGGAATTAGTTTTGAAGTATATGAAGGCGAGATCTTCGGCCTCTTAGGACCTAACGGAGCCGGCAAAACTACCACCCTCGAAATTATAGAAACACTTCGCGATAAAACCTCAGGAAAGATAACAGTTGATGGTTTTTCAATTGAGACCGATGCCGACAGCATTAAAAAACGTATAGGCGTTCAATTACAGGCGGCAGGTTATTACCCCAATCTTAACCTGTCTGAATTGATTGAACTTTTTTCGGGCTTGTATGGGGTAAAAGTTAGCCCGATGGAAATGTTGGGCAAGGTTGCCTTAAAAGACAAAGCGAAAAACAAATACAAAGAACTCTCGGGCGGACAAAAGCAGCGTTTCTCCATCGCTACCACCCTCATTAATAATCCACGCATCATTTTCCTCGACGAACCCACTACCGGGCTCGACCCGCAGGCTCGTCGTAACTTGTGGGACCTGATCCGCGAAATCCGCGCACTGGGCACCACTATCGTAATCACTACCCATTATATGGACGAAGCCGAAGTGCTATGCGACCGCGTGGCTTTTGTTGATGGCGGCCGTATTATCGGTATTGATACGCCCGACAATTTTATAGATAACCTCGTAGCATCCGGCTTTGAACGCAAAAAGCAAGTCAAAAATGCCAACCTCGAAGACGTCTTCATCACCATGACAGGAAAAGAGTGGCGGGAAGAATAAGCCGGAATTAATTTCGGAATTACGATTTCGGATTGCAGTTAATCTTCCCATCATTATTTCTTACAACAGAAATATCGAAAAAAATCAGCCTTAAAAAACCTATCACAATTGAACTAATGAACTATTGAACTAATGAACTAATGAACAACAATACCAAACCATACAGTAATTTTGGGGCCACCATGGCAATGGCAAAGGCCAGTTTACGGTCTATATTACGCAGCCCATCAGCGGTGGTGTTTACCCTGGCTTTTCCTTTGATATTTATTATTGTGTTCGCCAACATTGGCGGCGGCGGCATGACGGTTGACGTTGGTGTGGCTAAAGGGAGTGATACCATTAACCCGATCTACAAGGCACTCCAACGTTCAAAGATCATTAACCTGGTTACTAATCAGCCCCAGGATGAAATGACGAAAAACCTGGCGAAAGGCACTATTGATGCAGTTATTAATATTCAAAAAAATAATGCCCGTCCCCCATTTACGGTTAATGTTGAATACACTAAATCAGCCCAGGAAAAGGGCAATATTTTGCGCTCTTTGTTGAGCAGCATCTTGTTCAATATCAACAGTGCAGCAGGTACCGCTCCACCGCCGGTAGCTGAACTGAAGCAGACAACAGTTAGCGGCCGCGAATACAAGTATATTGACTTTATTCTGCCCGGTCAGCTGGGCTTCTCCCTGTTAAGTACCGGTGTATTTGGTACTGCCTTCGTATTCCTGAGCTTACGCCAGACGCTGGTGATCAAACGTTTTTTTGCCACTCCGGTGAAACGTTACAGTATCATCTTAGGCGAAATGCTGGCGCGAATCATCTTTGCCCTTATCGGCGCAATTTTCATTATCGTCATCGGCCACTATGTGTTCGGCTTTACGCTAATTCACGGTATAAGCACGGTTCTCAATATGTTGGTGCTCTGTACGTTCGGGCTCGTTGTATTTATGGGCTTTGGCTTTACCGTATCCGGCATTGCCAAGAACGAAAGTACCGTTCCCCCTTTGTCTAACATCATTACACTGCCTCAGTTCCTGTTGTCGGGAACTTTCTTTTCCGTAAATGCGTTCCCTAAATGGTTGCAACCGCTCAGTAACGCCTTGCCATTAACTTACTTAAATAATGCATTACGCAAAGTAGCTTTTGAAGGTGCAGGTTTAGGCGATGTTACGCACGAGCTATTGATTATTGCACTTTGGGGCGTGATTATTTATACTGTGGCTGTGAAGACATTTAAGTGGGAGTAGGACGATGATATTTCTTCAATTTTATTAGAGCAATTTAAAGGTTAATTCAGGGCTTCATTTCAAAACTACTGCTTCCATCAATGTCAGCCCTGCTCAGTTGCCGCGGGGGCTCTTTGTTCTTTTCCTTGATGAAAAGAACCAAAAATCAAGTCAGAAAAAAGCTTCCCCGCTCAAAGCCTTCGCATGGCCCGCTTTTCTGACAGGCCCACGCGCTTTCTGAAATGTATTTTTCGACAGCAAAGCAGCTTTGGGAAAATCAGGCAGACGAAGCTGGCCCGAGGGCAGGAAAGGGGCCTTCAGAATTTTGCAGAAGCAGAGACAAGCGGGAACGAAGTTGCAATCTCTTAAGCTCTCTCCATGGGGGAGGGTTGGGAGGGGTTTTACCGCGGCAAATGGGCGGGACTAACATTGATAGAAGCACTAACTAAAGTACCTAACCACCGTCTAAAATATTCAACCTCTTTAAGCACGCCCCTATCCTACTACACTATTTCTTTTCAAAAAATCTCAAAAATCACAACCTTATTATGAAAATTTAGTTAAACTTTTGACTTATTTCTACTTAATTTGCCGGAAGTTGTATATTTGAAAACGATTTTCACTGTGTACAAATAACACTAAGTGAAAAAAGTACAAACAAAGTAACCCAATATTTCACAAACATGAGCTTAATTATTGATGTCCATGCCCGCCAGATTTTAGATTCTCGCGGTAATCCTACAGTTGAAGTAGAAGTATTAACAGAAAACGGTGCCTTAGGTCGCGCAGCGGTTCCGTCAGGTGCTTCAACAGGAACTCATGAGGCTATAGAACTTCGTGATAACGACAAATCAAAATATATGGGCAAAGGCGTTTTGAAAGCCGTTGCTAACGTAAACGACGTTATTGCCAAGGAACTGCAAGGTATTGATGTGTTTGAACAAAACACGATCGACCGCATCATGCTGGAGTTGGACGGTACAGAAAATAAAGGCAAACTGGGTGCTAACGCTATTTTAGGTGTTTCCCTGGCTGCTGCTAAAGCTGCCGCACAGGAAAGCCGTCAGCCGTTATACCGTTATATCGGTGGCGTTAACGCTAATACCCTGCCAATCCCAATGATGAACATCATCAACGGAGGCTCACACTCAGACGCTCCTATTGCTTTTCAGGAATTTATGATCATGCCTGCAGGCGCACCATCATTCTCTGAAGCTTTAAGATGGGGTTCTGAAGTGTTCCACAACCTGAAAAAGATCTTACATGACCGTGGTCTTTCAACTGCTGTAGGCGACGAAGGTGGCTTTGCTCCAACGTTTGACGGCACTGAAGATGCTGCGGAAACTATCTTAAAAGCTATTGAAAAAGCAGGTTACAAGCCAGGTGCAGACATCTTCTTAGCATTAGATTGCGCCTCATCTGAGTTCTTTGTTAACGGTAAATACGACTATACCAAATTTGAAGGCGAAAAAGGTGCTGTACGTACCAGTGCCGAACAGGTTGAATATTTAGCTCAATTGGTAGAAAAATATCCGATCATCTCTATTGAAGACGGCATGGCTGAAGAAGATTGGGATGGCTGGAAATTGTTAACCGACAAACTTGGAGATAAAGTACAGTTAGTAGGCGACGACCTTTTTGTAACTAACGTTGAATTTTTACAAAAAGGTATTGATAAGGGTGTGGCTAACTCTATCCTGGTAAAAGTTAACCAAATTGGTTCTTTAACCGAAACCATCAACGCGGTATCATTGGCCCAAACTCATTCTTATACTTCGGTAATGAGCCACCGTTCGGGCGAAACTGAGGATGCTACTATTGCCGACTTAGCTGTTGCGCTTAACTGCGGACAAATCAAAACCGGTTCTATCTCTCGTTCTGACAGGATCGCAAAATATAACCAGTTACTGCGTATCGAAGAAGAATTAGGCGCAAGCGCAAAATTCATCGGCAAGAATTTCAAATACGCTAATAGATAAGGCGAAAGGTAAAAGCTGAAAGGCGAAAGCCTAAAGCAAAATATGTGAAAGTCCTGTTGATATCAGCAGGACTTTTTTTTATACTTTTAAATCGCACGATGAACGAAGTTATTATTACAAACGGCCCTGATTTTCTCAAACTTACCATCGCACAAATCCACGGCTTCCCCCAAATATTAAGTCCTTTCGGTGGCTATGACATAGAATGTGAGGTTGACATAAAATCAAGGGGATTTTCCGCTACCGGCAAAATCTGGTGTACTACTGCTGTGCTCCATCAGTTTTATGAAAAGCTAAAGGATAGTAATGCACAGTTAACAGGCGAGTTCAGCTTTGACAATAACTATGAACGTGATCTAAAATTTAGTATTAAGTATGATGATTTAGGTCATGTCGCCGTTGAAGGCAGCTTTGTTGAACAGCATGACTGTACTAATCAACTCGAATTTGAATTTCTAAGTGATCAAACTTTTGTGCAAAAAACGCTTTTGCAATTATCCACAATAATTGCAACGTATGGTGGAATGAAAGGTGTCCTTGAATAATCCGGCGTTATTGGCGCCGCATTTCTTTGTGACATCGCTATAGCAATTAAAATCGTATCTTTGCTGCACGAACCGGCATAAACTATCAACATACTCACCATTGGCCGGAATATACTTTAGAAGCATTACATGTCATTTCAAGATCTTAACTTAATAGAGCCGATCCTCAGGGCTTTAAAAACCGAGGGTTATACTACTCCTACTCCTATCCAGGCACAAGCTATCCCCATCATATTACAACGCCGTGATCTTTTAGGCGTGGCGCAAACGGGAACCGGTAAAACTGCTGCGTTTTCAATTCCGTTGCTGCAATTACTTAATCAGGATCGCCGCGACCATAAGGAACAAAAGACCATTAAAGCTTTGATTCTTACGCCTACCCGCGAGCTGGCCATCCAGATTGATGAGAGTTTGGCAGCTTATGGCCGTCATACCGGACTAAAACATATGGTGGTCTTTGGTGGGGTATCTCAAAATCCACAAACCGATGCCTTAAGAAGAGGAGTCGATATTTTGACCGCAACACCTGGCCGTCTGCTCGATTTGATTCAGCAGGGCTTTGTGCATTTGCAGCATGTAAAGTTCCTCGTGCTGGATGAAGCGGACCGCATGCTCGACATGGGTTTTGTAAACGACGTAAAAAAGATTATCGGCAAGCTGCCGGCTAAAAGACAGACCCTGTTCTTTTCAGCAACAATGCCGAAGGAAATTCAACAACTGGCCAGTACGATATTAACCAACCCGGAAAAGGTTGAAGTAACGCCGGTTTCTTCTACCGCTGATACCATTCAGCAGGAGATTTTCTTTGTGGACAGGCCGGATAAAAGGTCTTTGCTAATACACCTGTTAAAAGACAAATCCATTAAATCGGTACTCGTATTTACACGTACCAAGCACGGCGCGGATAAAGTGGTTAAGGATTTGATAAGAGGTGGCGTTACAGCCGAAGCTATTCATGGCAATAAATCGCAAAACGCCAGGCAGCGTGCTTTAACCAATTTTAAAAGTCGGGCCACCCGCGTATTGGTAGCTACAGATATTGCAGCACGCGGTATCGATGTGGACGACCTGACGCACGTAATTAACTATGAGTTACCTGAGGTGCCCGAAACTTACGTTCACCGCATTGGCCGTACAGGCAGAGCCGGTGCCAGCGGCATCGCGTTTTCCTTTTGCGACGAGGAGGAAAAGGAACTGTTAAAAGATATTCACAAGCTTATTGCCAAAACCATCCCTGTTAACACAGCTCACCCCTACCCACTGCCCGAATTAACCACGGTAGAACGTCTGCGCAAGGAGCAAAATGGCCAGGCGCAACAGCAGTCTAAACATGGCAAATCTGGTAACAGGAACAACAAAAGAAATAACTGGCGACGCGGCAAAGGCCAGAAGGGAAGTAACAAATAATAAGTTTAGGTTAAATAATTATCTGCATATTTGCTCCTCTCAAAAAATTCGCTAAGTTTATATGAAATTTATCAACCCCGAGCAAATGAAACGCCTTATTGACCTTTTCCGCAATAAGTATTTTTTAGCTACTGCTGCTTTTGTGATCTGGATGATATTTTTTGATAAGAACGATCTTTTCTCACAATACCAGTATCACCAACAGCTCAGCAAGCTTAAGCAGGAACGCGATTTTTACCAGAAAGAAACTGCCAAAGTAACCAAAGACCTCGACGAGCTTACTACCGATAAACAAAAACTCGAAAAATTTGCCCGCGAAAAGTACCTCATGAAAAAAGACAACGAGGATGTTTTTGTGATTGTAAAAGAGAAAAAGGAAGAGTGATCTCAGATGTCAGATATCAGAAGTCGGAGATCTGAGACTGATGTCTGAAGTCATTGCGGCGATGTGAGACCGATTTGGGAGAATGAAGACGGTCGATTAATAGATTATTCTTAATATTATTTATATTTTTAGAAGATGCTAAACGCATCTTTTTTTGTTTATTCTGATTCTCCCAATTTATGATTAAGACCTTTTTCGACCTTGAAGTTTATCAGCTAGGAGAAAAATTTGCAATGGATATTTATAACTTAACGAGGAAGTTTCCAAAGGAAGAGACTTATTCTCTCACCAGCCAAATAGTTGATTCTTCCAGGTCCATTTGCGCAAATATTGCCGAAGGTTGGGGACGAAGAGTTTATCAATCCGAGTTCAAAAAATTTCTTGTGTACTCAATGGGATCAGCGCAAGAAACTAAATCATGGCTAAAGTTTGCGTTTCAATGTCAATATATAAGTACCGATGATTTCAACACGCTGATGACGCTAGCAGACCTAATAGGATCAAAGCTCTACAAGCTTCATCAAAATTGGCAGTCTTGACACCAAGGCGCGTCTTAAATTTCCAATATCCGATATCTCCTTCTATATCGACCTCTGAAATCTGACCTCCGATTTCCGACCTCCTTAAACCTCCCCTTCCCGCTTCCTTAAAAACCATTCGGTGCTTAGCAGCAGGAGTATCAATACAAACACCCATTTTATATCAATCAGATCATTGTAGCGGCGGTCCTCGTAAGAGATCGTTTTGATGTTGTCGTTCTTGCGGATGAGGTCGGCGAGGCGACTGATTTGGGACGGCTGCAACATTACGCCGCCGGATTGGCGGGCAAGCTGCTGCAATAATTGGTGATTGGCGGTGCTTTGGCGGCTCTCCAAATCCAGTGACTTAACCGTAAACCTACCGCTGGCCGCTAGATTGTCATTGCCGAGCTTGGTAGTTGTGTTGAAGGTGTAATCGGCAGGAGGCAAACTGCCCGCATCTAACTGATAACTTTGCCCATTGCGGCTGAAAAGGAAACTGTAGTCTTTACCGGCACTGCTTCTGATCTCTATTTTGACGTCGGGCGTGTTGGTTAACTGTAGCGCTGCATTGTATAATTCGGCGTTCAGCAGAACATTCTCACCTTCGTCAAATACATTTTTTGCAGGATAAACACGGAAGCGTTGGTGATTTGCATTAGCCGTAAGATACTGCACACTCTGGCCAATCAGTTCTTCAACTGCGTGGTGATTACCAAAAGTTTCAAATTCAGTAAGCTGCCATCGCCATAAACCCTCACCTGCTAATACAGCCTCACGGCGGCCACCTTCTTCGGCAAAGGCTAACAGTGGGTAGTCTGTACTAACGTTGCCGATCCTTTGCTTCAGCAAAACGGCCACATTACCGGGCGACTTATAATTACCGAAGGGAGCCAACAGCGGTGGTAGCTGGGCAAGCTTTTTTTGTGTAGAATCAGAGAGCGTAAAGCTGGAGAAACCACTTTGAGGCACCGCAAAAACCTCCTGCGCATCTGATCTGCCAACAGCAATCTGTACCAGTTTTTGCTCCTGATTAAGCAGCGGAAGATTAGACTGGATACCCGCCATGAACCATACCGGTACACGCGTTTTATTAATCAATGCATCAATACTGGCGTTGGTCTCCGTTAGTTGATGAAGAATAACGAGGCTATAGTCAGCAGGTTTAACCGAGGCAAGGTCCTTAACCTGCACCGCTTTTACCTGATAATTGGCATTACTTTCCAACGATTGTTTGATTACGCCTATATCAGGATGAGTATGGTCATAAACGATCAATATCTTTTGGCGCGCGTCCAGCACCTCTACATAAATAGTTTCTGAATTATTCTGGGTAGAAATTTCATTATTAACAGGCGCAATAGCGATGGTAAACTTATGAATGCCTTTTTTATCAGCGGTCAACTTAATGGGGACAACCTTTTTAAAAGCGGCTGTAGAAACAGGGATGCTTTGATTAGCAACCGGCCTGCCATCTTCGGAAACGGTTAACCTGATATTTTCACCTTTACTCTGGTAGGCTTCGGTCAAAACCTCTACCATAAAATCATTTCCCAGAAAGGCAGTCTTATTATAGCTTACATTGCTGATGAGCAAATCGCGACGCGGAACAGTATCGCCGAGAGCAATAGTATAAAAAGTAGTTTTGATATTATGGGCTTCATAACCCGGATCACTACCCTGATTATATAACCCATCGGTAGCTAAGATGAGTGCGCCTATATTCTGATTAACAAAACGTTCGTTGAGTTGTCGCAGTGTAGCGGCGATATCGGTTTGCCGGCCATCAAATTTATCAGAAAGACCGGCTGAAAGATGTTTATCAAAATGAAACTGCCGAACCTCGTACTGCTCGCCCAGCTGTTGCTGAAGTTTACCAAGATCTGAAATAAATCGGCTACCGCTAAAGGCCGCCGGTTCAAACAGACGAATCGAAGCAGAATTGTCCTGCACCACAAGAATAAGCGGTTTCTGCGGCTGATAGCTTACTGTTTTAACCAATGGCGACAGCAGGAGCAACGCTATAAAAAATACAGTAATGGCTCTTAAAGCAGCCAGTAACCAGCGGTAAGTTTGGGTAAGGTTTATTGGTTGCCTGTACATAAGCCAGGCGTAGACGATACCTAACAGCAAACAGGCCGGCAACCACCAGCCCGAAACATTTTCCCAGGATACAGAAAATAAAAACAGCATATCTGTATTCCAAATATGCTGTTTTTATTTGTTAAACGTATGACCATGACCACACGTAAATATAAAAGTTAACTATCTTGACTCATAAATCCGAAATCGAAAATCCGAATTCCGAAATCCGAAATCCGAATCTTAAAGCATTCCCCCGTCAACCGGAATTACCTGGCCGGTAATGTACGATGCCATATCAGAAGCAAGGAACACACAGGCATTAGCTACATCCTCGGTAGAGCCACCACGTTTAAGCGGAATACCTTCGGTCCAGCCTTCAACTACTTTTGGATCAAGTATGTCGGTCATTTCGGTACGGATAAAGCCTGGAGCAACCACATTGGTACGAATATTTCTTGAACCTAATTCTTTAGCCACAGATTTGGAGAAACCAATGATACCGGCTTTAGAAGCGGCATAATTTGCTTGTCCGGCGTTACCATCAACACCAACTACAGAGCTCATGTTAATAAATACGCCTTCGCGGTTCTTCATCATAATACGTGATGCCGCTTTGGTAACATTAAATACAGATTTGAGGTTCACGTCGATCACCTCATCCCAGTTTTCTTCGGTCATACGCATCAGCAAGCCGTCTTTAGTGATACCGGCATTGTTGACTACGATATGTAAAGTGCCGAAATCGGCAACAATATCAGCAATAAGTTTTTCGGCTTCCGCAAATTTAGAAGCATCAGAACGATAGCCTTTTACTTTAGTACCAAACTTTTGCAGTTCTTCTTCCAAAGCCTGGCCCTTTTCAACTGACGACAAATAGGTAAAAGCTACATTTGCGCCTTGTTCTGCAAATTTCTCTGCTATTTTACGGCCTATCCCCTTAGAGGCTCCCGTTACCAGCGCAGTTTTTCCTTCTAATAATTTCATAAAGTTTTAGAATGATTTTCGGGCGGTGAAGATAGGGATTTTTTGTGATTCGTTTATCAGACCAGTTTATGCAGAATATTTACAAAAAGTTTAACAACCGGAAGCTCTAAAACAACGGCGGCTTTATTAACTTCGTCAGAGACATCCAGCAACTTTTTCGCCTTATCTTAGCGCTTATGCAAAATGTGGAATCTTTTTACAACCAGTTAAGCAGCCGGTATACCGAACTGATTAGCCGTTGTATACCGAGATACGAAGAGATTTTTTATAACCTATTCTATTACATCCCCGACGACATTGAACCGCAGCAGATCCTTGATTTGGGCTGCGGAACAGGAAACTTAACCGAAGCCGCCCTTAAGTACTACCCCACCGCTCATATCCACGCGCTGGATATATCGGCCGATATACTCAATGAATGCAAACAACGCTTCCCTAAAAAAAGAAACGTTCACTTTCATAAACAGGATTTCACGCAACTGGATTTTGAGGAAGAAAGCTTTGACCTCATTATCTCGAGCATAGCCATCCACCACATTGACAATGATGCCAAAGCTGCGCTTTACGATACTATTTACAGCATCTTAAAGCCTGGCGGCGTATTTGTTTTTGCTGATCAAACCAGTGGTATCACCGAGGAGATCTACCAGAAACATATTGGCCGATGGAAGGAAGAAGCGCTTAAACTGGGATCAACGGAAGCCGACTGGAAGCTTTGGATGAGGCATCAGGACGCGCATGACCACCATGCGCCGGTTACCTGGCATTTAAGACAATTGGAGGCAGCAGGTTTTGAAGAAACCGACGTGATCTGGAAGAATATTATGTGGGCCATCATACAGAGCCGAAAGTAATGAGGCTACAGGATAACAAGTGTATCAGTTATCCTGTGGTTTGCTATCCAGGCTTTTGATGAAGGCAACCAATTCATGCTTTTCTTTTTCGGTAAGATTAAGTTTATCGAACGGTAGTGTTTGGTTGTCTACATTTAATCCTAAACCTTTGCCGCCTCCCCTATTGTAAAAATCAACAACCTGCTCCAGGTTTTGATAGATGCCATTGTGCATGTAGGGTGCGGTACGGGCAGCATTACGCACGGTTGGTGTTTTAAAGGCGTGTTTAAATGCGGTAATCTTAACTAACTCAAAGCGGCCTTCATCAGGGTCGATCGCTTTATTCTGCAAGGATGCGGGGACACCAATCACTTCTGTTTCGATACGGGTAAAACGAGGCGGAAAAGTTCCGTTAAATAGGGGCATATAATGACAGGTGCCACATTTGGCTTTCCCCATAAATAGGTTAAAGCCGTTAATTTCTACTTCATTCATCGCGGACCTATCGCCACGCATATATTCATCAAACCTGCTGTTTAAAAAAGTTAAGCTACGCACGTAGGAACCCAAGGCATTGACAACATCGGCCGAGTCTATCTCGTTGCGTTTGCTTTTGGGAAAGGCGTTTGCAAAAAGCCGGCGGTACGCCTGATCTCGCCATAGCCGCTTTACAGCCAGTTTCATTGAACCGTGCATTTCCTGTTTATTACTCACCACATCAAATGCCTGTTCTTCCAGCATGTTGGCCCTGATGTCGTAAAACTGCGAGGGCTGCATCGCCGCGTTTAACAATGTAGGCGTATTGCGGTGCAGGAGTTTGGTACTATGGAACACGGTATTTTTAGCCAGTCCGTCTGTAAAGGCTTTTTGAGGCTGATGGCACGACTGGCAGCTACGGCTACCATCGGATGATAACACCGGGTCTGCGAAAAGCCGGCGACCGAGGGCAACTTTTGCCGTGGTGATGCTATCGCCAAAATCAGACATATAGGCATTGAGATTAAATGCCATAGGATCAAATAGCGTTTTAGCATCCTGATTAAGTAAACGGTTATATCTAATCAAGTGGATATTGAGCTGTTTTCCCATATCGCTCAGGGCCACAGAAGCTGGATTTCCATAATCAGCGATAAATATCGCACGGTTGAAAGTATTAAAATCGCGATGTGCGTGGAGATAAGCTATAGCCTTGTCAAGCCGGTTGTTCACTTCGTTTGCTTCGTGTTTGCTATAGCACGCGAGAGCGGGCTTTATCGCTGCAAGGCTAACCGCGCACTCCTGCAAACTATTACCTGCAAGCGGCGAATCAAAGCCAGTTATTCCGAGTGTGAGCACCCGAAAGATCTGAAGTTTGGCTGCATCGAACACTTGTCCATCTAATATCTCCACATTTTTAAAATGCGATCTGAGGTTATTGCAATCCTGCTGCAAAAGCTTCAGTTCAGCAATCAGCTCAGTTCTTTTTGCTTCGTCGGCGCGTGGATAAAGCAAACTTTCTATTACCTGTAAACCGTGCGGCTGCAGCACTTGCCCTTCGCCGGGTTCATACTCAGGCACCGGCGCGCCGTTGATCATTTTCGAGGTAAAGGGATCGAAGAACTCGGTCCCCCACTCCAGTTGTTTATACCGCAACCTCGCCTGCTTAAATAAAGCCAGCACTTGTACATCAGTAGCTTTGCCCTGTTCAACTGCTTGTTGCAAATTATTGCAGGCTGTAGAAAAGGTATCTATCTGCAACAGCAGCTGTGCAGCAATTTGCTGAGAAGGCGTTTGCTTAGTCCCCCGGCACGAAAATGTGTAAGTGCCAACGGCCAGCAATAACAACACGATGATAAAAAACTGCTTCATGAAATGCGGTAAAACAACAAAACAGTGAGCCGGCTGTCGCCGGCTTCACTGTTTTCATATATAGATGGCAGGTTAAAAATTAAATGCGTTTGATAATGGATTCGCATTTTTGTCCCGGTCGGTTAGTGGTTTAAGTCCCCATCTTTTTTCAATAAAGGAGAGGATACTTACAGTTTCATATTGTGTGTGATCTACGTAACCTTGTTTGGCAAAAGGAGAAATGATAATTGCAGGTACGCGGGTACCAGGTCCCCATTTTTTGTCGATGGTTGGCGGGGCAACGTGGTCCCAGAAACCGCCGTTCTCATCGTATGTAACTATAATTACAGCGTCTTTTCCGTTAGGGCCGTTAAGCACATCGTTGATCAGGTCAATGGTGTGATTTTCACCAGTGGCGAGGGCGGCATAGCCGGGATGCTCGTTGTTTATACCCAATGGTTTAACAAACGACACACTTGGCAGGGTACCATTTTTGGCGGCGGTGATAAACAGCGTTTCATCTTTAAGGTGATCCTTTTTAGCCTGAGTTCCGTCGGCGTAGTTTGCAAAATAGGCAAACGGCTGGTGGTGAAACTGGAAAGTAGCATCAGGATTGCCAGCCAATGCATTATCCCATCCGCCAGAATACCATACCCATGAAACACCGGCATCGTTCAGCCTGTCGCCAATGGTAGGTATAGTTTGGTTGGGTATCAAAGTACTCGCATTGGCACTTGCTGGGTGAGGGGTATTAACGGTATAGCTGGTATTCACTACATAACCATCGGGCGTAACCTGTCCGTCTTTAGTAAGGTTGCCGGAAGCATCTACCTGAGCCACCATACTTGAAGGTGCATTAGGAAACGTTGGGCTCGCGGCGGCAATAAGCCACATGTGGTTTAAGAACGAACCGCCAAATGCACTATGGAAAAAGTTATCGCAAAGCGTATACTTCTGCGCCAGTGCCAACATAGGCAGCAAGCTGGTTTTATAATAACCCATAGACAGGCCGGCTGACGAGTTATAAAGCGCGAATTTGTCCATTTTACCACCGTCAATCTGCATTTGCTCCTGATAGTAGCGGTGCAATACATCTGGTATCAGCTGGTCCGAAGGCACATATTGATCGATATTAAACAACGCATTGGGAAGATTGGTTGGGAATGCGCTTGTACCCGGAATGGCCGGCAAAGTGGCATAAGCCTGACCATTAACATCAACCTGGGTAATCAGCGAAGTTGAGGCGTTGGCAATACCGTTAGCACCGCTAAACTGTCCGTAAAGGTTATCAAAACTGTGGTTCTCCAGATAGATAACCACTACGTGATTTACTTTATTAATACCGGGAGTAGCAGTATCCTTCTTTTTACAACCAGAAATGGTTAAAAAGAACAGTCCGGCACTCAGCAGACAGCATACAGCTTGCTTTGATTGCTTACTAAAATTAGGTGCTTTTGGCCCTTTGGTGAATTTCATGTTTAGATTTTATGTATCCGCAAAGTACAGCCGGGTACGTAAAACCAATATTACCGGTATGTGATATTCATATTATCCTTTGGTAACTCCATTGTTAACTAAGGCGAAAAAATACAAACGTTGCGGCCCCTGTATTGTTAGCTTAGTACATTGCAGTAAACATGGTTACAGCCAAGATTATTCGCCACCGACATAAGTTTCATCATTATATTAATGACGACCTGAAATCTGTTACGGAAGAGACCCATTTTAAGATCATATTTTCGGACCCGGCCGAAATGGATAAGTGGAAGGCCTGGGTAAAACAACACAACGGCGATTATAACTACAACAAGGACGAAAGCCGACAGGAAGGTACCTTTCCACAGGTCCCCCAGTTTCATGATGAGATCTGCTGGTGCGACATCATGACTTATTATTTAATGCATGTGGCGGGGTTTCGTTTTTATTCTACCATACATCCGTATAAGGGGGAGGTGTATATTAGAGATTAGTGTGATTGGAGATTAGAGATTAGCTTTTTGAGGAACGCTAGTGCTTCAATCAATATTAGGCCCGCTCAATTGCCGCGGGGGCTTTGTTCCTTTTCCCTTTGATACAAAAGTAACCAATCCGCCAGCTGGCGGACAGAAAAAAGCTTCCCCGCTCAAGTCCAATGCGTGGCCCGCTTTTCTGACGGGCCAGCGCTTTTTTTTATATATTTCCCGACAGTAGATCAGCCTCGGCAAGATCAGGCAGAAGATGTGGGGCGGCGCGAAGGGAAGGGCCTTTAAGATTTTGCAGAAGCAAGGGGTCGAGCGAGCTTTAGCGGGGCAAAATATTACCAGCCCGTGCTTCTGCCTGATGCAGGGTAAAGGCCCGTGCGGCAGAGAGGCCTTTCTACTGTCTTGATTTTTTTGCTTACTTTTTGTATCAAGACAAAAAGTAAGAGCCCCTCGCGGCTTGAGCGAGACGAACATTGATCGAACCACTACATCATATAAAAGAACCCTTACTCTCCCCCCTCAACCTTCCTCTTATACTCCTCTACCGGATAAAACTTCATCGAAATAGAGTTCACGCAATGGCGGGTATTTTTAGGGGTAAAACGTTCGCCCTCGAAAACGTGGCCAAGGTGGGCGCCGCAGTTATTGCACAGGATCTCTACGCGCTGGCCGTCGCGGTCAACCTCGCGCCTTACCGCTCCCGGAATCTCATCATCAAAACTCGGCCAGCCGCAGAACGACTCAAACTTGTCTTCCGACCGGTACAACGGCGCCTCACACCTCCTGCATACATATACCCCCTGCGCCTTATTATTCAACAGCTCCCCGGTAAACGGACGCTCGGTTCCTTTATATACAATTACCCTTTCTTCGTCGGGGGTCAGTTCGTTATATTTCTTTTCAGTTGCCATTGATAGCCTTTATTAATTCTTCTGTACTAAAATATACGGTTTTCCTGAGGGTTGGTTTTTGTGGGGTGGATGTTGACGGAGGGGTGACACGTGATCAGGATTTTCAGGATTTATTTGATGATAGTTTAGATAGTGCGTTGTATAGAGCGATCCTTCCCTCCGGAAAGGAGTAGGAAGGGGTAACCGCGGTAAACCCCTCCCTACACCCTCCCAAGGGAGGGAATCGCTCGGGTTCCTAAAATTTTATACATCCCAATTAACTAACTCTGAAAATTTTGATTCTGACATCCTCCTAAAACGCACATGTCATCATAACTACCAGCACGATACCCGAACACAGAAAAACATAAAATCTGATCTCTTCCTTACGGAATGCTGCCCTGATCAACACAGCAATTATTAAAACAAAGGCCATCAGGATTACAAATAAATAGCCATAAATCACACCTTCTCCCCAAGCTATCCTATTTCCACTATTAATATGATTAGCAGCCGCTCTAAACGCACGTTCCGTTCTTATTTGGTCAACACATAACAAGAGATAAAGCACAAAACCGACAATAGAAAAAGGATGTCTTTTAACAATTTGTAGGAGGAATCGCATGGCCTTAGGTTTTTATACTTAATACGAGAAGGAAGAAAAGGTAACCGGATCACAAGTACGCCACCTTACAAAAGTCCTATTCCTCAAAATAATCACTATCGATTCTTTTTATTTCAAAAGTTTGGACTGTAGAAACACCAAGCCCATAATCAATTAAATACTCCGCCAATTCTTTTCCGTCAATTAAAATCACCTTTTTTGAAATGGTTTTAACATACTCTCTTGCGGTAATAGCAAAAGTTGAAGTGGTTATAAAAATTCCTTTGCTAGCTCTCTGACCATCTAAGGCTCCAACAAATGATTGGATATCTGGCCGTCCAACAGCTGTATCGTTCCAACGTTTAGCCTGGATATAAATAAAATCTAAGCCAAGCTTATCTTCTTTAATTATCCCGTCAATGCCCTCATCATTGGTTAACTTAGTTGCCCTCCCTGCATCTTTCACACTTCCACCATAACCCATCTTCAGTAATAAGTCAAGAACAAGCTTTTCAAAGAAAAGCGGGGAAAGCCCTTTAATTTTCTCTAACAATTCCTGCGCAAGAGAAGCCCTGATGTCTCTGTACGCACTATCAATTAACTCCTGAGGGGTTTGGGTTGGGGTTGCCTCCCCTTGGCTCCCTTTACTCGTAACAATCCCTTCTTCCCTTTTAAAATTTTGAAATTCTATAAATTCAGGAAACTGTTTTAAAAGATTAACATCAATCTTTTTAGGTTTGCCTTTAATAATATCAGAGCCCCGAGAAGTTATTTTAATGTAACCTCGTTTGGGTGAACTTATCAGCCCTGCCTTTTTTAGGTAAGTCCTCGCCCAAGCAGTCCGGTTACTGAAAACAAAAGCTTGTCCACTCGGAAGTAGTTCTGCTCTTTCCTCCTCAGTCAAATTAAAAGATTTTGATAGTACTTCTATTAGGTCTTTAAGATTATGCTCTTGTTTATCTTCCAACAATTTCAGAAGTGGAAGCATTATGGTTTGGTAGTCAGGGATGGGCATTTAATATAAGGCTTGTTCTAAGGTATAAAAAAAGGACTCAAACAAAAAAATCCCGGTCACAAAACCGGGATTTTCTATATCAAAAAGCTTTAAGCTTTAGTTTTCCTGCTTTCAGCTCAAAAAACTCAAATTACGCTTTCTTAGCGAGCTCTTCAGCCATGGCAGCGCCAATTTCGGCTGGAGATTGTACTACGCGGATACCGCATTCGGCCATAATTTTCATTTTGGCAGCAGCAGTATCGTCAGCACCACCAACAATGGCTCCGGCGTGGCCCATACGGCGGCCCGGAGGCGCGGTTTGTCCGGCGATGAAACCTACAACTGGTTTAGTACCATTTTCTTTGATCCAGCGGGCAGCTTCGGCTTCCATGCCACCGCCAATTTCGCCGATCATGATGATACCATGAGTTTCTGGATCGTTCATTAAAAGTTCAACAGCTTGTTTGGTTGTGGTACCAATAATAGGGTCGCCACCGATACCGATAGCAGTAGTGATACCGTAACCAGCTTTAACAACCTGGTCAACGGCTTCGTAAGTTAAAGTACCTGATTTTGATACTACGCCAACATGACCTTTTTTGAAGATAAAGCCTGGCATAATACCAATCTTAGCTTCATCAGCGGTAATAATACCCGGACAGTTAGGACCGATCAAACGGCTATCTCTATTCTGAAGATATTCTTTAACCATGATCATGTCTTTGGTTGGAATACCTTCTGTAATACAAACAATAACTTTAATGCCTGCTTCTGCAGCTTCCATTATTGCGTCAGCAGCAAATGCCGGCGGCACGAATATTATCGAAACATCTGCACCTGTTTTTTCAACCGCGTCTTTAACAGTGTTAAATACCGGTCTGTCAAGGTGTTGCTGTCCGCCTTTGCCTGGTGTAACACCGCCCACAACCTGGGTTCCGTACTCAATCATCTGCGACGCATGATAGGTACCTTCGTTTCCGGTGAAACCCTGAACAATAACTTTTGAATCTTTATTTACGAGAACACTCATGTTTTTGTATTTGTACGGCAAAGCTAAAGTTATTGACTATAATGTCAAATTATTTTTCCCTTATCCGCGCGTTTTATAAGCCCCACCCAACCCTCCGCGGTTGGGAGGGCTTTTTATAAAGCATTTCATTAAAAAGTCTCCCCTTCCGGGGAGATTTAGAGGGGGTTACATACCGGATCTATCACAGTAATTCCTATCTCGTCAAGCCGTTTATTGAGCGGAAACGCTTCAACGGTTACAAAAACTTCGAGCGTTGGCCACACGATGGCTTCAAACAGGTGACCACCTTTTAAGGTACCATCCTGGGCAGCGAGATTAATATGGGCATGCACCACTGGCTTGCCGTGGTACATAGCAATATCACCGATAAGCGATGTGATTTCGCTTTGTTCGGTTATCGGTATCAGCCTGAAAAGGTTTTTCTGCCTGTCCAGCCACCCCAGTCTGGCCGACTGTGCCGAGCCTATCGCGGTAAAGTGTGCGGCTGTAACATGGTACTGAGTAGCAAAATCAGTAAGGCCCGACATAATTTCGTCGCCCTTGGCAAATACCAACACATACGTTTTAACTCCGTTGTTTTGCCCTACCAGCTTAACCTTCATACCCGGCGCAAGGCCCGCCTTCGGTGATTGTGTTGTAGGTACATATTCCTGCGCGACGGACTTGCCCGACAACAATACGAGGCATGCCCCCAAAAGCCCTGCCGAAAGTAATTCAACAGCACGTAGCGAATTGATTTTCATGGCGTTGTTATTTTACAACATAACCGAAATAGAAAGTAAAAGTTTACCCCCTAACCCGCTGAAGGGGGAATTTCATTTCGGACGCCAAACTTAGATGTTACTATCCTCATAAAGAAAAATTCGAAATCGAAAATCCGAAATCCGACATTAACCAGCGGTAGCTGCCTCGTATTTCTCCCGGTCGAACTCGTTCTCGTTCTCGGCCACAACAATAGTGGCGATACCATTACCGATTACGTTGGTAAGCGCCCGGGCCAGTGACATAAACCTGTCCACTCCAAGCAGAATAGCTACGCTCTCAACCGGTACTACCTTAATGGCCGACAGTGTTGAAGCCAGCACAATAAAGCCGCTTCCGGTTACGCCGGCTGCGCCTTTGGAAGTAACCATCAGAATGCCGATGATAGCCAATTGTTGCTCCCATGAGAGTGGGATATGATAAACCTGCGCCAAAAAGATCACGGCCATGGAAAGATAAATGGTAGTGCCATCCAGGTTAAAGGAGTAACCGGTAGGGATAACCAAACCTACTACGGACCGCGCGCAGCCCAGCTTTTCCATCTTTTCCATCATACTCGGCAATACAGGTTCGGAAGACGAAGTGCCGAACACGATGAGTATTTCCTCCTTAATATATCGCAGGTACTTCAGCAGGCTCACCTTGGCCATGCGGCAAATAATATTGAGCACAATGAAAATGAAGAGCAACATGGTGAGGTAAACCGACGCTAACAGTTTGATCATCGGCAACAACGTTGCGATGCCATACTTCCCCACGGTGAAGGCCATCCCACCAAATGCCCCGATAGGCGCCACACGCATCACCACGCCCATGATATTAAAAAACACTTTAGAAAGCTTTTCAAAAGAACCGACCAGCGATTTGCCGGTCTCACCCATCTTGCTCAGTCCGTAGCCAAATAGGATGGCAAAAAACAGGATCTGCAGAATGTCGCCCTTGGCAAAAGCGTCCATCACGTTTGAGGGCACAATATGGGCAAAAAATTCACCCCAATGCATGTTGGCAGCTTTGTTGGTGTATTGCGCAGCTTTGGCGGCATTGCCTCCGGCATTAACATTTAACCCCGAACCTGGCTGAAGCACATTAGCCAGCACTACCCCGATCACCAGTGCGAATGAAGTAACGATCTCGAAATACAAAATGGCCTTCCCGCCTACCCGGCCCACCTTCTTCATATCGTGCATACCGGCAATGCCGAGCACAATGGTAAAAAAAATGATCGGCGCAATTAACATGGTGATCATACTGATAAATACCTTGCTGATCATTTCGGCAGTAGCTGAAAACGAGGGAAAATAAAGTCCCACAATAACGCCCAAAACAATGGCCACAATAACCTGGAAGGTAAGGTCGGAGAATAATCGCTTCATTATAGCAATGATACGACTATTGGGGAAGAGTTGGAGGTGGATTGCGGAACCGTTACAATAAAATTAGCGTCAGGCAGTTAATAGTTCATTAACCTAAACTCATGAAAGCTATCCGGATATTGCTTTTCTTTTTTGCCGCGCTGGTCGTCATTTTCCTGCTCACCTTTAACAGGCGGAATATCTTCCGGCAATTTCATCCGGGGATGAGTATTGACAAATACAACTGTATGATGCTGATCTACGGAAAGATTGGAATAATCGATTCTCAAACTGTAAACAACAATAAACAGCTCGGCTTTAATTGGGAAAACTACAAGGTGTACTCCGGCTACTTCAACCCTATGGGAGCCAAACAGCATGTGGAACAATTGTATTTCGCTTTTTTACCTGCTTCACGCCAAAACGCTTCTCTTAAAGATTTCCATAAACTTGTCGATTACTTTAAAAAGCAATACGATGAACCTACTGCAATCAATATACAAGACACTACCCGCTTTGGCTACGATTTTGCCGCATGGACCAATCGTCCCAACGAAACTATTAAACTTGAATTCAACCGTGATACAACCGGCTGGAAAGGAAAAGTTTACCCTTATCAGTTTCTCTTAACTATCAAGCCTACCCGGCCATGTGATTCGGCGATGCAGAAAGCTGAATGGGATAAACGTGAACATCGCCTCGGGGATACATTCACCTATCCTCTTCCAGGATGGACGTTTTCTTCCGATCCTAAACTGGATAATTATTTTAAACGGATCATCTATGCGCACAATCGTGATAGTGTAATGCATTTTGCACAGGAGGATTTTAGTAGTGGTCGGTATTACTTATTCAGTTCTTATAGTGGTACGCATTTCAATAATTATGCAAGAAAAAAATATGACCTTATCATGGTACCTATAGGTGATGTGCGTGGTCTTTTCCCAAAAACAGAGCTCTATAATGAAACTATGCTCAAACTTTTAAGAAAGAAAGGTATACCAACTCTTTTTGATATTGCCATGGAAGTTAGGGATGTCAATAAATAAATAAATAAATAAATGGGTTTCTATCCTCACCAATCCGCCTGACCTCACATCCCATCTTCCCCTCTTATCAAAATCGTAATTCTTAAACCGTAACTCGTAAATCCTTAGCTATTTTCTTATTTTCGCGGTTCTACGACCGGTAAATTCGAAATGGACTATCAATTTAAAGAAATCGAGAAAAAATGGCAGCAATTTTGGGCTGATCATCAGACTTTTAAGGCTGATAATCAGTCGCCAAAACCTAAATATTATGTGATGGATATGTTCCCCTACCCTTCGGGTGCGGGCTTACATGTGGGCCATCCACTGGGCTATATCGCTTCTGATATTTTTGCCCGCTATAAACGCCTGCGCGGTTTTAATGTGCTGCACCCCATGGGTTACGACTCGTTTGGCTTGCCGGCAGAACAATATGCCATTCAAACCGGTCAGCACCCGGCTATTACTACTGAACAAAATATTGCTACCTACCGCCGTCAGCTAGACCAGATCGGCTTCTCGTTCGACTGGAGCCGCGAGGTTCGCACCAGCTCACCCGATTTTTACAAGTGGACGCAGTGGATCTTTATGCAGCTGTTCAACGCCTGGTATAATAAGGACGCTGATAAAGCCGAATCTATTGATACCCTGGTAACTCATTTTGAGAAACATGGTTCTGAAGGCGTCAACGCAGTGTGCGATCATGATACCTTAAGTTTTTCTGCCGTCGAATGGAAAGCCATGAACGAGCAGGAGCAACAGACCGAACTACTTAAATACCGCCTCACCTACCTGCGAGAAAGTACCGTTAACTGGTGCCCGGCTTTAGGTACTGTTCTGGCCAATGATGAAGTGAAAGACGGCTTCTCTGAGCGTGGCGGCTACCCTGTTGAACAAAAGAAAATGATGCAGTGGAGCATGCGTATCACCGCTTACGCAGAACGCCTGCTGCAAGGACTCAATACCATTGACTGGCCAGAACCGCTCAAAGAAATGCAGCGCAACTGGATAGGCAAAAGCGTGGGAGCCTCAGTCAAATTCAACCTCTCCCCAACCCTCTCCAAAGGAGAGGGAGCTAATGAAGCCCTTCCGCCAACTGGCGGAGAGGGTTTGGGTGGGGTGATCGAAGTTTTCACCACCCGCGTTGATACCATCTTCGGGGTTACCTTCCTGGTTATTGCGCCGGAACATGAGCTGGTGGCGTCATTGACTACAGCTGAGCAAAAGACTGCTGTTGATACTTACATCGTCCAAACTAAAAAGAAATCGGAGCTTGATCGCATGGCTGACACCAAAACGGTATCGGGCGTGTTCACCGGTAGTTATGTCATTAACCCGGCCAACGGAGAGCAAGTGCCGGTGTGGATTGCAGATTATGTATTAGCTGGTTACGGAACGGGCGCTGTGATGGCCGTACCATCGGGCGACCAGCGTGATTACCTGTTTGCGAAGCACTTTGACTTGCCAGTTATTCAGATCCTCGATATACAGAAAATAGATAACGAAGCCGATCCTACCAAGGAGGGCCACTATGTTAATTCCGGCTTTATTAACGGCATGACTTACCAGGAAGCGGTTGAAACCGTTATCGCACACCTGGAAAAAATGGATGCCGGCAAAGCTCGGGTTAACTACCGCATGCGCGACGCCATTTTTGGTCGTCAGCGCTATTGGGGAGAGCCTGTACCGGTTTACTTTAACAACGGGTTACCACATCTCATTGCTGAAAAGGATCTGCCACTGCTGTTGCCGGAGATTGATAAATATCTTCCGACAGAGACAGGTGAACCACCATTAGGAAGGGCGGAGGGATGGCGATATAGAGCAGCCGCACCTAAATCCTCCCCGGAAGGGAGGACTTTAAGCTCCTCTTATCGTGAAACTGCCGATCCTGTTTACTATGAGCAACTCAAAGAAAACAGCCGGGCAAACAGACGTGAGCCTACCGAAGCAGAGAACGTATTGTGGCAATTTTTAAAGGAAAATAAGACCGGTTTCAAAATAAGAAGACAGCATGCTATAGGACAATTCATCGCAGACTTTGTTAGCCTGCAAAAAGGATTAGTGATTGAGGTTGATGGAGCATATCATAATGATATCAAAGAGGCTGACAAGGCGAGGACTGAAATTCTAAACCATTTCGGATTTACTGTATTGCGCTTCACTAACAGTGAAGTTCTAAAAAATCCGCAACAAGTTTTTGAGACGGTTAAACAAAAACTCGAAGAACTTCCGGACAGAGACAGAACAAAAATAGAGGGGGAAATAGATGAAGTCTCCCCTAACGGGGGAGATTTAGAGGGGGCTGGCTATCCTTACGAGTTAAGCACCATGCCCGGCTGGGCCGGATCAAGCTGGTACTGGTACCGCTATATGGATGCGCAAAATGAAAATGAATTTGCGTCTAAAGAAGCTATTGACTACTGGAAAGCAGTAGACCTTTATATTGGTGGTTCTGAACACGCTACAGGCCACCTGCTATACAGCCGTTTCTGGAACAAGTTTTTAAAGGATATGGGCTATGCCGGTGAAGAGGAGCCATTTAAGAAACTCATCAACCAGGGCATGATCCAGGGCCGGTCAAACCTTGCTTACCGGGTAATAGATGAGGAAGGGCGCGGCACCAATACCTTTGTTTCGCACGGTTTAAAAAATCAGTATAAAACATCAGCTATTCATGTTGATGTTAACATTGTGCACAACGATGTTTTAGACCTCGACAAATTCAAAGCCTGGAGAACTGAGTTTGAGGATGCGGAATTTATCCTCGAAAACGGCAAGTACGTTTGTGGTCACGAGGTGGAAAAGATGTCGAAATCGAAGTTTAACGTAGTCAATCCCGACGACATTATTGAACGTTTCGGCGCTGATACCCTGCGGATGTACGAGATGTTTCTCGGTCCGCTGGAGCAGAGCAAACCATGGAATACCAACGGTATTGAGGGGGTGTTTAAATTCTTGCGTAAATTCTGGCGCTTGTTCCACAATGATCAGTGGGAGTTGAACGTGAGCGACGATGAGCCAACAAAGGCCGAGCTAAAATCGCTCCACAAGATCATCAGAAAGGTTGAGGAAGATATTGAACGTTTCTCCTTCAACACCTCGGTGTCGAGCTTCATGATCGCGGTAAATGAGCTTACGGATTTAAAATGTAACAAACGGGCCATCCTGCAGGAAATGGTGATCATCCTGTCGCCCTATGCACCACATATTTGTGAGGAGCTTTGGGTGTTGCTGGGCAACGAAGCGGGTACGCTTTCTTATGCGCCGTTCCCTAAATTCAATCCGGCTTATTTAGTGGAAGATGCGTTTGCCTACCCTGTTTCCATCAATGGTAAAACCAGGGTCCACCTCAACATATCGCTAACGCTGGACCAAAAGGAGATAGAAGCGTTTGTTCTGGCAAGCCCAGATGTTCAAAAATACCTCGACGGCAAAGCGCCTAAAAAGGTAATTGTTGTAAAAGGCAGAATTGTAAATATTGTGATCTGATAGAACGTTTTAAAGTTTTTAAACTATACAGGAAGCTGTATCAAAGGTGAGCAGTCTCCTTGATCTCTTGATTCTTTCCCGTTCGCACTAGGGAAGGGCACCGGGATCGCGGAGAACCAACACTTTCGATATGGCTTTTTTCTTGTGTCATATCGACACGTCCAGAATCTTTACAAAATTTCGATATTCAGTTGTAACATTTCAACTATTTTCGCCTCCAATTAGCAAAATCATCATTAATGAAGCGTTTAATTGCACTTATTATTATTTTTTCTTCGGTATTAACCGCAAAGGCTCAGTTTGCCGTGGGAGGCGGAGGCGGTTCAACCATCGTGGGCCGGGTATCGGGCACTTTGATCGACTCCCTTACTAAAAAGCCCCTGGATTACGTGGCTGTAGCCATTTACCGTGCTGGCGGCAAGGCGCCACTTAATGGTGTGCTAACTGACGAAAAAGGCACCTTTAAACTGGATGGTATCCATCCCGGAAATTATAAACTGGTAATTAGTTATGTGGGCTATCCTACCAAAACAATTGAACCTGTTACCACAACACCTTCCAAGCCGGATAAAAACGTCGGAGATATTTTCTTAAAGCCAAGTACTAAACTCCTTAAGGAAGTAACTGTAGCGGGCCAGGCTTCGTTAGTGGAAACTAAGATTGACAAGATTGTTTATAATGCCGAAAAAGACTTAACGGCAGCAGGCGGCAGCGCAACTGACGTATTGCAAAAAGTGCCATTGGTTTCCGTAGACCTTAATGGCAACGTATCATTACGCGGCGATCAGAACGTGCGTGTGTTAATTAACGGAAAGCCTTCGGGCGCTACATCTGCCAGCTTATCAGACGTTTTGAAAGGAATCCCCGCGGATCAGATCAAGAGCATTGAAGTAATTACCACGCCATCTGCTAAATATGATGCAGAAGGATCGGCTGGTATCATCAACATTATCACCAAACAGAAAAACATATCAGGTATAAGCGGCTCTATTAGCGGTGGTGTAGGTACCCGTCAAAACAATGGCAACTTTAACCTCAATTACAACAAGAACCGTTTTAACCTAAGCATGAATGTTGGCGGTAATGCAGGCTGGCCACAAACTTCGATAACTGATTTTTATCAAAAAATAGGCAAAGACTCTACTCAGAGCCACGGTACAAGCCGCCTTACACGGCATGCGGTTATCGGTTCCTTATCTGCTGGTTATGAGTTTAACAGCTATAACAGCATCAATACTACCTTTAGAGCTAATCAGATAGAATTCAATACTGACGGTTTTACTACAACAAGCGGCATTAAAAATTACACCAGCACCTCCGTTGCTCATGCTATTCCGGCAAGCGGCTTTGACTGGAATGTTGATTATACCCACAAGTTTAAAAAAGAGGGCGAAGAGATCACGCTGTCAGGCCAATGGACCCATAGCACGGGGGTTACCGACTATACCAATAAATATTCTGCGGTATTGAATAATATTAAGAATAATATAGACGGTAGCAACGATGAGTATACTGCGCAATTGGATTATACCTTACCTATTAATAAAGTCTTCAAACTGGAAGCCGGTGGAAAATCAATTTTCAGAAGGATTAACTCAACCAACGATGTATATACCCCATCAGGTGATGACTTTACCTATGATGCTATAAACTCCAGTACTTACAACTACAATCAAAATGTATATGCGGGCTATACGGTATTAACCATCACTTTACCAAAAAGCTACAGCATTTTGGCAGGTGTACGTGACGAGAATACAGATATACATGGTATGCCGCAAAGCTTATCACAAACGCTTTCACCTTTTAGCCAGAACTACAATACTTTTGTACCAAGCTTAACCCTGCAAAAGCAGCTTTCGGCTACCCAAACGCTTAAATTATCTTATAGCAAGCGTATTACCAGGCCAAGTTTGCAATATTTGAATCCGTTCATTAACAAATCAAATATTCAGAGTCAACAAATGGGTAATCCCCAGTTGAATCCGGAAATCTCGCAAACTGTTGAATTAAGCTATAATACATTTATCAAATCATCGATATTAAATTTCTCGGTTTATTATAAACACACCAGTGATCTGATCGAGTCTATTTTAAAACCAATTACGGTTACTGTTGATACCGCTCACCTGCCTGGTACTTTGAGTACATATCAGAACATTGGCGTTAACAATTCACTTGGAGGCAGCTTCTTTGGTTCTATTACGCCTTTCAAATCATTAACTATTATGGGTAATGTTAATGCTTATACCTATAAGCCAGACCCATCAGGCGTATATCATCTCGAGGCCTCATCAAACGGAACGTATGTACAATATGGTGGATTCTTAAGAGCAACCTTGACTTTGCCTGACAACTGGATTGCTGAATCATTTGCGTTCGGTAACTCAGCACGTCGTACCATTCAGGGACAACAATCCGCTTTCAGCATTTATGGGGTGGGCGTACGCAAGCAGTTTATGCAGAAGAAAATGTCTTTGGGTTTAAATGCGATACAACCGTTTAGTAACTACAAAGTGTTTAGCAGCAACTTAAGCAGCCCCGGTTTTGTACAAACCAGCAGGTTCCAGTTACCTTTCCGCTCTTTCGGTTTAACGTTTAGCTATAGCTTCGGTAAACTTAGCTTTAGTAATCCTCAGCCGAAAAAAGGTATTAATAATGACGATATGCTTCCGGGCGACCAAGGGCAGGGCCAGGGTCAGGGTGCTCCAACCGGCGGAGGCTCACGGTAATAATTTACTCCCAATCGTTAAAATAATATAGATCCGATAACGGGTATCGCCAAAAGCGGTACCTGTTTTATTTTGAAACGGGAATGTCTACGCCGATCTGCCTCAACAGTATGGATGCATTAAAGGTTTTGCACTCCCCATGCTTGAGCTTGTAATCAAATAACATTTCCCCCTCGCTAATCTGTATATCGAAGTAAAAGTTACGGATATAATCTGGGTACTGCTTTTCCAGTTCGGCTATCTGGAGATCATGCGTCGCTACTAATCCTACCCCTTGCTTGCTGATCAATTGCTCAATCACTGCTTTGGATCCTAAATATTTATCTACCGAATTTGTCCCCCTCAACATCTCGTCGATCAGGAAAAATACTTTTTCTTCCTCGTCTACTGCTTTCAGCAACATCTGTAAGCGGTCGAGCTCTGCTTTAAAGGTGGAGGTACTCTCATTGAGCGAATCCTTGATGCGCATATAGGTAATCACAGTCATAACAGACACTTCCATTTCCCCGGCACACACAGGCGCTCCGCTCAGTGCCAGCACCGTATTAATACCCAAAGTTCGCAAGAAAGTACTTTTACCTGCCATATTGGACCCCGTGATAATATCAATTTTAGCAGTGTCCTGCAGTTCATAATCGTTTGCCACCCTGAGTGCAGGCTTAATGAGTGGATGGCCGATCGTGGTTGCCGTTAGTGTATAACCTTCCCCCTCAGCTATTGACGGGAAACACCATTCCGGACGGTTTATTTTGAGCGCGGCTAAGCTATATAAAGCTTCAAAGTGAGCTATCGCGCTGAAAGCTTTTTCAAAGTTTTGCTCGTTATTTTTTTTCCAACGTTCTATAGCTATAACCTGGCGTATGTTCCAAATAAATAAAGCATTCAGTATAAAGTTTATCACCAGGCTCAATCTCTGATTTAATTTATTGACCAGGCTTGCTAACTCTTTTACCCGCGCTGAAATAGCCGGGCCCTCTTTTTGTACAATAGCCGCTGCCAGTTCTTTACAAAGCCGGCTTTGCCACTGCGCCTGCTCAATCTCCACAAAAACATCGGCATAGTCATTGAGTCCGGCTCCTATTTTCCCGGCTATTAAATCCGCTTTTTTAATTTCTTTTGATTGAGATGCCGACAGCCGATTATTGAACAAGAGCAGCGAACCGGTTATATAACGGGCTGCGGAAAAAAATATCGACAAAACAAGGCCCGAAATGGTTAAATAAGGAACAAGCTTTACATATAGGCCCAGCCAGTAGGCATCCTTAAAAACCACCTCCGTTTTCAAATACTTCAACAAGCGGGGCAACTGCTGGCCATCATCCTTTAAAGCAAATAACAAACGCGCCTGCATATCCAGCCGCCAGTCGTTCTTTTGAACCAGCTCCGCAATTGCCTCTTGCCTTAGCCCAATGGTGTTTTTATTTGCCGGCGCTGATAGCCATGAAGCCAAAAGATTTTGCCCTGCAGGCGTGGCAGTACGATTGGCAAAATGATATAAAGATGCTTCGCCAAAAACATCTAAGTCGGCAGTATAGTAATGCCGGTCATTATTGTACTGCTTACCAGAAGAATACACTAATGAATAATTGGACAAGCTATTCAGTTCGTTTCTGTTTACAGCCTCGTAGTTCTTGTAGTATTCTTTATCACGCTCAAAAACCGATTGTTTTTGTATAAGGAAATTAAAAAGCGCTGCGAGGATAGCGAAAAGAATGACAAATAAAATCACACTATCTTCTGACACGGCAAGGTAAATACTAAATAACAATGCCACGAATGCAGCCAGCCGGAGCAAGGAATACACATTGATACGCTTTTCCATTTTGGCCGCCTGCCGCGCTGCAAACTGAATTCGCTCTTCGTAATCTGTGATAAGATCTGTTTTCATCTGTTATTTTTGATCAAAATAAATCAATAATAATTAATGAGATTATTTTTAACGTTTATTTTGCACAATGAAGATCACTTTACTTACCGTTGGCAAAACTGAGGATGCTTATTTAAAAGATGGCATTGAAAAATACCTCAAGCGGCTAAAGCATTACATCAAGCTCGAAGTAAATGATCTGCCGGAGCTTAAAAACACCAAAGCCCTTTCGCCGGAACAGCAAAAATCAAAGGAAGCAGAGATGCTGCTTAAAAAAATCACCAATACGGATTATGTAGTTTTGCTTGACGAAAACGGCGCGGAGCTTACCTCCCAGCAGTTTGCAGATTACATCAATAAAAAGAACATCGGCTCGGTCCAAAATCTGATATTCATCGTCGGCGGACCTTATGGTTTTGACCAAAGCATATACCAGCGGGCCAACGACAAACTCTCCCTCTCCCGCATGACCTTCTCACACCAAATGGTTCGCTTGTTCTTTACCGAGCAATTGTACCGGGCATTTACCATTATTAAAGGCGAGCCTTACCATCATCAATAAAACAGCCACTGTCAAAAGAAGGTAAAAACAGTGTTTCAGGTATTTATACCTATTGGGTATTTTTTCATAAAGTTAGATTTGAGTATCATCTAACATCTTATTTATGAATCAAATTTTACATGAGTTATTGTCTGTAAAATTTATCCTTCTTTATTTTCTCATCCTCTCAACAATTGTAGTCCATTACCGCGGAAGGATACGTTACAAATTTCTGAGACAACTATCAGACCACAGCACCTTTATGGCCCCAATCAACGTGCCGATGTACGCACTTTCGGGAGTGGAGAACAGGCCTTACATCAGTGCCGCCTATTTTCCGCAATTAGCCTTACTTAAAGATAACTGGCAGGTGATAAGGGATGAGGCAATTAGGCTTGAACAGGGCGAATTGATTAAAGGTTCCACTAAATATGACGATGCCGGCTTTAACTCATTTTTCCGCCGGGGATGGAAGCGCTTCTATCTCAAATGGTATAATGATTTCCACCCATCAGCCAAAAAATACTGCCCGCAAACGGTTGAGCTGCTTAAACAAATACCTTGCGTAAAGGCCGCTATGTTTGCAGTATTACCCGCAGGCAGCCAGCTGATGCAACACCGGGATCCCTATGCTGGTTCGCTGCGCTATCATCTCGGCCTCATTACGCCTAACTCAGAATTATGCCGTATCGTGGTCGACGGACAAACCTATTCCTGGAGGGATGGTGAGGATGTGCTATTTGACGAGACCTATATTCATCATGCAGAAAACAGAACCGACAAGGACCGCCTTATCCTGTTCTGCGATATTGAACGACCGGTGAAAACCATTTTCGGGCGAGGCTGGAACAAATTTTTCGGGTGGTTTATCATGGCTTCCGCAGCATCTCCCAATATGGGCGATGACAGAACCGGTAATATCAACAAGGCTTTCAGATACGTTTATTCCATCCGTAGGGTTGGCAAAAAACTCAAAGCCTACGATGAACGGCTTTATTATGCGGTAAAATATTTGCTAATGATACTGATTGTGTACATGTTATTCCTGAGAAGGTTTTTATAGCGGTGCATAATTGTGTAAATTTGCAGTATGTCATTAGGTCACGATCATAGCCATAGCCACGATCATCATCATCATCATCATCACCACGGTCATCATCACCATGACCATACCCCTAAATTGGACCATGTTAATAGTGCTTTTATTATAGGCATTGTCCTTAACTCCGCATTTGTAATTATTGAAGTTATTGTGGGCTGGACACGCGGTTCACTATCACTTTTAACCGATGCCGGCCACAACCTGAGCGACGTAGCCAGCTTGGCGCTTGCCCTGCTTGCCTTTAAGCTGACCAAGGTTGCCAGCAATGGCAAGTATACTTACGGTTATAAAAGGTCAACCATTGTGGTATCCTTACTAAATGCTGTAATCCTGCTCGCGGGTATTGCTATTATTGCATATGAAGCCATCCGCCGTTTCACTCATCCCGAGCCTATACCCGGCGACACCATTGCGTGGGTAGCTTTAATAGGTATTGGCTGTAATGCTATTACGGCCTGGCTGTTTGCCAAAGGCAAGGATAAGGACCTTAATCTGAAAGGCGCTTATTTGCACATGGCTGTTGATGCAATTGTATCATTAGGTGTAGTGATCTCTGGCGTAATCATTTACTTTACGCACTGGTACATTATTGACAGCATAGTGAGTATCATCATTGTACTGGTCATTATCGGGGGAACCTGGAACCTGTTAAAACAAAGTATCAGGCTGGAGATGGACGGCGTGCCAACCGACATGAACCTGGAAAAGATAAAACAGGAGCTGCTAAAAGCCAAAGGTGTGATAGATGTGCACCACATGCATGTTTGGGCACTAAGCACCACAGAAAATGCCTTAACCGCTCATCTGGTTATTAATGATGCCGATATGGCCCGCTTTGACAGCATTAAGCACGACCTACGGCACCGGCTGGAACATCTCGATATTGTTCACAGCACTTTTGAGCCGGAATACGCTACCGAAAAATGCGAACTACAGAAATGCTCATAAAACAAAAAAGAGACGTCTAAGCGTCTCTTTTTCGTTTATATCAATCTTTATAGATTGGTTATGCTTCTTCCGCTTCTGCACCTGCTTCATCTGCCTGGGCAGGAGCTTCCGCTATTGGTTCAGCTTCATTAAACTCCGGCATATCTTTTAAAAGGTTATACCAGGTAACGATCTTCTTCATATCAGAAGCATAAACCTTCTCCTCATCATGATCTGGCGCAACTTCTCTGAAAAATGCTCTTAATGCTTTGCCATCAGCTTTGGCATCAGGTACGCTTGATTGCTTTTTAATGTTTTCAAACACATCAACAAGCTTCAGGTCGTCTTCAGTACCAAAAATGGTGATCTCTTCTAAGGCAGCTAATTTAGCTGTAGCCAAGTTAACCACCAGCTTGGTTTTGTTACCGTCCAGGCTTTCCAAAATAAAACCTGTCTTATTCTGCGCAAGTGCTTTCCACAAACCCGGCTTGCCGGATACAGCTACAATTCCGTGTAAATTCATATGTTATAATATTGAGTAAAATGATGCCGAACGACTTGGTTTATGTAAGTCGCCGACAAAGCTTAAACTCTAATTAATCTTCAATAATATCTATACCTAAAATTTTATCTCCCTGGCGGATGTCGTCAATTGCGTCTACATTCTCAATTACTTTGCCAAAGCAAGTGTGGTTTCTGTCAAGGTGAGCAGTATTTGCACGACTATGGCAGATAAAAAACTGAGAACCACCTGTATTACGGCCCCTGTGCGCCATCGAAAGCACACCGCGATCATGATACTGATTATTGCCGGTAAGCTCACAATCAATGCTATAACCCGGACCACCTGCGCCCGTGCCGGTAGGATCACCACCCTGGATAACAAAGTTTGGAATTACCCGGTGAAAAGTTACGTTATTGTAAAAACCTTCTTTAGCCAGTTTTTTAAAATTAGCTACGGTATTCGGTGCGTCCTCGTCGTAAAACTGTACGGTTAAATCACCCTTCTCTGTTTTTATAATTGCTTTACTCATTTTTATTTAGTTTCAAGAACCACAAAGTTAATAATTTGAACCGTACCTCAACTATTCATAATACCTTATCTAACTAATCGTTACATTTGAGTAAATCTTGGTTAAAACACGCTTTGACACAACTTCACATCAAAATATTGAGATACATCTGGCTGATTATATTGCTGCTATTGCCCTTTTTAAGCTGGTCGGCTTCCATCCTTATACCGATGGATGAGGACCAGAAAGATCATCTAAAATCATACGGCATTGCCTTCTGGACCTTAAAGAACGGTAACGAAGTTGACTGGCTCCTTAATTACCGCGGCGGCAGTTTTATGATGCATTATGACAAGACTTTGGAAGATGAGTGCAAGATCCGCGGCGTAAGTTATGAGGTGCTCACCGATGCCAAGGTATCGCAGATTGTTACGGAGCTCAACGACCCGTCGGTCAATATGGATCTGGTTAAACTGGAGAAAGCGCCTAAGATTGCAGTTTATTCGCCCAAGAACAAATTGCCATGGGACGATGCCGTTACCCTCGTACTAAAATATGCGGAGATACCTTATGATGTGGTGTATGATGAAGAGGTTATACGTGGTGATTTAGGTAAATATGACTGGCTGCACCTGCACCACGAAGACTTTACCGGTCAGTACAGTAAGTTTTACGGGGCTTTCAGATATGCGGCCTGGTACCAGGAAGACGTCAAGATTCAGGAAGACATGGCTCACAAACTGGGCTTCAAAAAAGTATCGCAAATGAAACTGGCCGTGGCTGAGCATATTCGTGATTTTTGCGCCAATGGCGGCTTTCTGTTTGCCATGTGTTCGGGCACGGATACTTTTGATATTGCCCTCGCTGCCGCCAATACAGATATTTGCGAAAGTATGTTCGACGGGGATGCTGCGGACCCGAACGCGCAGTCTAAACTGGATTTCAGTCAGACTTTTGCTTTCAAGAATTTTACACTGGATATGAACCCCATGTCGCATCAGTTCAGCAATATAGATGTGACCACAACCCGGCAGGTAGATCGCACACACGATTTCTTCACCCTCTTTGATTTTTCGGCCAAGTGGGATGTGGTGCCAAGCATGCTCACTCAGGACCACGACAAGGTGATCAAGGGCTTTATGGGGCTAACGACAGCCTTTAACAAGAGCCTGCTCAAGCCCGGCGTTACCATTATGGGCGAACTAAAATCGGCCAACGAAGCGCGATATATACACGGAGAATACGGCAAAGGTCAATGGACATTTTACGGTGGCCACGACCCGGAAGATTACCAGCACAATGTTGGCGATCCCCCCACAGATCTTAAATTACATCCTAATTCGCCCGGTTACAGGCTTATTTTGAATAATGTATTGTTTCCGGCTGCTAAGAAGAAGAAACAGAAAACGTAATTAACAGAACAGCTTGGATTTGTCAAGAGGTCAATAGCTTCTTGGTTAGATTAACTGTTGACCGAAGTAGCCAGATTCAATGTTCAGTGCTACTATTTATGTTAGCCTGCTCATGGCCGCAGAGGCCTAGTTACTTTACCTTAGATGTAAAGTAACCAAACATCAAGTCAGAAAAATGCTTCTCGGCTCTAGCCCTCCGCTGGCCCGCTTTTCTGACCAGCCATCGCTCTTTTTATTTTTCGACAGTAGAACTGCCTCGGGAAAATCAGGCAGAAGATGTTGGCTTGTACATTGGGAGGGACCTTCAAGATTTTGCAGAAGAGGAGACATGCGCGAACGAAGTAGGGCAAAAGATTGGCAGCCCGTGCTTCTGACAGATTCAGGGCAAAGGCCCCGTGCGACAAGAGGCATTTCTACTGTCTTGATTTTTGGTTCTTTTCATCAAGGAAAAGAACAAAGACCCTAATCATAAAATGTCCACGAAACACCGAACTTTAGCGCACGGTCAAACATGGGATAACGATTCACGGTATAGAAACCGTTGCTGAACAGGCCCTGGTTGGCATAATCATACATCACAAAAAGATTGGTGCGGTATAAGGTAGCCTTGGCAAAAACAGTAGCAACGGGGTATGACGAGAAAGTAATGTTTGGCCCGTTGTAAAACTGTCCCAGCCCCACAGCATAAGACGGTGCTACATAAGGCGTGTTGTATCTTACATTGATACCAATATTAGCATTTAACACCGTGAAAAACTGCTTTGCATAGTATAAACTGCTATAGATATAAACCTCGGGCGTACGCAGGATATTTTTGTTGTCGGTTTTCTGGTAAACTACGTAGTTATCAAAGTGCCATCTGCGCCAGGTAAGCTGTTTGCCAACACTAACTTTAAGCAGGTTAATAGGCGAACCAGCCTGCATAGGAGCAGCGTCATTACCGCCGGGCGTTTGCGATGCAAAGTACAGGAAGTTATTGATCAGGAAATATTCGGCCTTAACATCAAACCGTAACTTGTCATTAATATAGTTAAAAGCAAAACTATTGGTATGTTCTTTACTAAAGTCGGGATTGATAAAAATGTAGTGGTTGGATATCCAATTGGTGTAAACCAAAGCCGGCTTATTACTCTGCACATAGGCTTCCATAACAATGCGCCCCGCTGCATTACCGCCAGAGAGGTTGAGTTTGGCATCATACAAATAGTCGCCGAAATTATAACCTACGGCAACCTGCTGGAAGTTGGCATCCAGCCCTATCCTGTCACTGAAACGATACCCTAAGCGAGCCTTCAGCGTAACGTTTTCAAACGTGTTCTGATTCTTCCGTACATCATGCAGCAGCTTTGTACCATACTGGTTAATTATCGAATCCTGCACATGTTGTTCATAGTGGTACAGGTCATGAGTTAAGCCAAGGTCAACCTTCAGCTCGTTCTTAACAAAGCTGGTTGATTTGCCCCGCAGATAAAAGCTATATGAAAAATCGTTTTGCAAATGGTGCAGCACCACAGAGTCTCTGGAAATTGACGAACTGAAGTAATAATCCGGGAACACATGATACGTATCAGGATCGTTCTGTAAAAACTTATACTGCTGTGCATTATAATAGAAAGTATAAGCTACGCGCTGGGTGGGAAGCACCTTTGAAGAATCGGTCTGCTTGCGTAAGCTGTCAATCCTACCAATGTAATAGAACTGCTTAATGTATAATCCGTTATTTCTGTAATTATCAGAACTTGCATTTAACCGCACCGGTTCCGAAGTTTTGTCGAATGACCCTACGTCGAAAATATTATCTTTTAAAATGGACCCGCTTTCGGGGTTTTTTAAGTTATTGAAGAGAAGATTGGCCAATAAATTATAGCGCTTACTTTTTGACTCGTACCAGGTAAATAAACCGGCGTTAAGATCGCTCACGTTCTGCCTCGGATAGAAGCCTCTCGATCCAATCACATTGAAATTGAGGCCTATATTCCAGTTGGGCTTGATGTTTTGGGCATGCACCATTTTAAATATCTGCTCGTGCGTGCTGCCAGAGAAAAGGGAAAGATTAGTGTAGGCCACCCTGGCGCGGTAATATTGAATATCTGACGGCCTGAGCATGTATACGTCAAGCGCATGCAGTCCCACATCAAAACCGAGCGACTTTGATGTTTCAAAAAGCAAAGGACGCTGTGGCAGACCTGTGTTTCCCAAACTTATCCTGGGACTGGAAGGCTGGTAAAGCGGACTATAATTTTCAAAATTAACCAAGCCGGTATCCAACGGAAAAACCTGTGTACTGTCGTTAAGCAGGCGCTCGTTGGTAACCTTAATAAATTTGGAAGTAAATATAACGGAGTCTTTCCGGTGCTCCTCTTTGCTACGCAATGAATCAAGCAATTCATCGTCGGACACCTTTTTCTGGGAGCGAGCAGTATCGCGCATCATATTTCGCGTTTGCCCCGGGTAGGTACTCGGTACATTAACCTGGGCAAAAGCAGCAGAGGCCGATAAAAATATCAGCAGAAAAAAAAGATATCTTAATTTATTAAAGATCAAGGTGCGCAATTAGTTCTTTTAAAATTAATGTGAGTTTAGGTTCTGCGTCATGGGCAGTAGCTAAAATTTCTTCTATACTTACCGGTTTCAAAGTTTCGGGGAAACCTTCGTCCGTAAGTACAGATATGGCAAATACCGGCAGGCCCATGTGGTTAGCCACAATCACTTCCGGCACGGTGCTCATTCCTACCGCATCGCCACCTATATTTCTTAAAAAGCGATACTCGGCCCTCGTTTCTAAATTAGGACCGGTTACGGCAACATAAACGCCTTTATGACAGGTGATATTATTATTTGATGCAATATCCAAAGCTTTTTCTATCAGAGATAGTTTGTACGGCTCGCTCATGTCAGGAAAACGCGGACCAAGCTCATCATAATTAGTGCCGATGAGCGGGTTATGCGGCTGCATATTAATATGATCCTCAATGATCATCAGATCGCCGCGTTGAAATCCCGGATTCAATGCGCCGCTGGCATTCGAAACAAAAAGCGCTTTTATACCCAGCATTTTCATTACCCTTACCGGGAAGGTGATCTGCTGCATATTATAGCCTTCATAGTAGTGCAAACGCCCCTGCATGGCTACAACCTTTTTGCCAGCAAGCGTGCCAAATATTAGCTTGCCCGAATGGAACTCCAGCGTAGAAATAGGAAAATCAGGAATATTAGCATATAACAACTGCTTTTCAACCTCAATTTCTTTAACCAGCCCGCCCAATCCGGTTCCTAAGATAATACCAACTTCGGGTTCAAACTCGCCTATACGGTTCTTAATGTACGCGGTTGTTCTTTCTATACTTTCTAACATAATCTGAAATCAGGCGGTTAAAATATTCACCATCTTTTAAAAACTTAACACCGATGGGTAACACCAGTACCGGCAAAGTGTTGAGTATCGGCAACAACTCCCCTGTAGCCAGTCGCTGAGCATCCTTTTCGGTGGTAATGATCACTTTATCAACCGAAGGGCAAGCGTTGAATTCACTCGCAAGTTTAGTTAAATTTTTTAAGCTATAGGGATGATGGTCGGGATATTTGTATTGAATAATATGTGATGTAAACTGACGGATATAGTTAACCATCGGCTCCGAACGTGCAATTCCCGTTAGCAGGAATACAGTAGTTTGTCCCGTGATCTCTGCCAACACATCGCTGCCTTTTCTATGCCTCAAAGGCAAGTAAGCTATTGATGTAAAAAAGACCGGCTGATCTGGCAGCGGTTTTACCCTTTGAATAAGGGCGATCTGATCAGATTCGGCAAGCGTTTCGGGACACTTCGTGATAACCATTATGTCGGCACGCCAGGAGCCACTCATGGGTTCACGCAGATTTCCGGCCGGCAACATCAGTTGTGGTTCAAAAAGGGTATTATAATCAAACAACAGCATACTTAGTCCCGCTTTCACGGGCCGGTGCTGGTAGGCATCATCCATCAGAATGAGATCATGCTCCTCTTGCAAGTGTTCTATGCCCACTATCCTGTCCTCACAAACTGCTACTGTAATTTCAGGAAACTTATGTTTAAACTGGGCAGGCTCATCCCCTATTTCAGTAGCGGTAGTGGTCTCGTCGGCTTTTATAAAGCCTTTAGTTTTGCGTCCATAACCGCGACTCAGCGTAGCGAGTGTGTATTGATCTTTCAATAAGCGAATAAGGTACTCTGTCATGGGGCTTTTACCGGCCCCTCCTACTGCCAGATTGCCAACAGAAATAACCGGAAGGTTAAAGCTTTGGCTTTTTAAAAAACCGGCATCATAAAGCCAGTTCCGGATCATGACAATTAATCCGTACAGCAGCGAAAAGGGTAAGAGTAACCAGCGGAGATACTTCATTTATTTACAAAGTTATCTCTTAAAACAAATTTACAAGGAGCAATCCTTGAATACGTTCGAAATGCCTTTTGTTTAGTGTTGCTATGGGAAGGTTGTTCTGAATGGCAATGGCTGCGATAAACAAGTCTGCAATATCAATTGGATTGCTGGTTCGCTTCAGATCATTATTGATATTGACAGCAATGGCATTGGCATCAAGAGGAAGTACTGAGGTGTATTTAAGAAACTGCTGCCAATACTCCACTTGTGTACCTTTAGCACCGGAATAAATTTTCATATTGGGTTATGACTGAGATGGAATAATCAAACCCCTCTTTTAATAACTTTAATAGAATTGAATTAGATTTTTCCGACTTTCTAAAAAAGTCAATCAAAATAGAGGTATCGGCTAAAATCAACTTGTCCGCCATTTATTAATAGCTTTTCTGGCTTCGATAATGTCCTCTATCTGCTCATCAGTAAAAACGGGGCCACTTAGTAAAAAAGACTCTTTGTCTACCTTAATGTTTTTTGTCTCTTTATTTTTCTCAATTTCCTCTTTTAGGCGATCTAATTGCTCGCCCGGAAGATTTTTGATTAGCTCAAGTAATTGCTCAAAACCTATATCGACCTGGATGTGCATATACAAATCTACATTTTATTTATTTACGAAGCTATAATTCGCTCTGTATTCATATATTAACCTTAAATTCAACCTACTTGTTATGAAAATTAAACTACTCCTCATCTCCTTAATTTTCTCCCTACCGGCCTTCGCTCAGACAGACAAAAAGCTAACACATCTGTTAACCGACGCTGTAAAAGGCTTTAATGGGCAGGTAGGCATTTATGTTGAAAATTTAAAAACAGGTAGAACTGCGGAATTAAATGCAGATACCCTGTTCCCAACCGCCAGTATGATCAAGGTGAGTATTTTGTCCGGCTTGATGGACAAGATAGAAAAGGGCGAGATGCAGTATAATCAAAAGCTGGCTTATAATGATTCCCTGCTTTTTAAGGGAGAAGACATTCTAGGTTCATTTAAAAACGGCGATACAATTGAAGTGAGCAAAGTGGCCCTGCTGATGATCACCATGAGCGACAATACGGCCAGCATGTGGTTGCAAAGGCTTGTAGGCGGACAATATATCAACAGTTGGCTTGAACAGAACGGATTTAAAGTGATGCGGGTAAACTCAAGGGTTAAAGGTCGCGAGGCCATGCGAAATGAATACGGTTGGGGCGTAACTACCCCGCGCGAAATGTGCCGGCTATTCACCATGATCCGAAATGGTCAGGCTGTAAGCGAAGCAGCCAGTCAGCGCATGTATCGTTACCTGACACGTATTTTCTGGGACGACAAGGCTTTATCACAAATTCCGCCCTACGTACAGGCGGCCTCCAAACAAGGTGCGTTAACTGAATACAAATCTGAAACCGTACTGGTTAATGCTTCACACGGCGATTACGTTTTCTCCATCATTACTAATCATAACAAAGACCAGCGCTGGACGGAAGACAACGAAGCCGTGGTGCTGATCCGTAAAATATCCGCCCTGCTATGGCATTATTATGAGCCTAAGAGCACCTGGAAACCAGCACCGGGGATTGATAAGTTTATGAAGGATGAATGATGGAGGAGAAAGGTTGAAGGTGAAAGGCGAAAGGTGCTTGAAAGGCCGTCCTTTCCTATACAGTTTTGAAGCCTGCCTGCAACGGCGAAGGAAAAAGGTCACATTAGGCATGTAAGCCTAATATCATCTTGACAAGTAGATGCCTGCATCTCCGCATTAACCTGTATCTTTATGCTATAACTGACAAACATCTATGCTAAAAGGATTTTTCAATGTACCGCAGCCGCAAAATGAACCGGTATTAAATTATGCACCGGGTAGTGTTGAACGCACAGCACTGCAAAACGCCTTAGAAGCTACACGCGCACACCGTTGGGATATACCCATGTATATTGGCGGCAAGGAAGTGCGCACAGAAAACTTGGGCGAAATCAGGCCCCCTCATGATCATCAGCATTTATTGGCCGTTTACCATATCGGTGATAAAAGCCATGTAAGTGCGGCCATTGATGCTGCACTTACAGCTAAAGAAGATTGGGAAAACCTACCCTGGGAACAACGCGCCGCCATCTTCCTAAAAGCTGCCGACCTTATCGCGGGTCCATACCGTGCCCGCATTAATGCGGCGACCATGCTTGGGCAATCGAAAAATGCCTACCAAGCCGAAATCGACTCGGCTTGCGAACTCATCGACTTTCTTCGGTTCAATGTACATTACATGACCGAAATCTATAAACAACAACCCCCTATTTCGGGGAAAGGAACCTGGAACCGGGTGGAACAGCGTCCGCTCGAAGGCTTTGTATTTGCACTCACGCCTTTCAACTTTACGGCTATCTCCGGAAACCTGCCTTCGTCGGCAGCCATGATGGGTAATGTAGTAGTGTGGAAGCCAGCCGATACACAGATTTTTGCTGCACATGTAGTGATGGAGGCCTTTATTGAAGCCGGTCTGCCTGCAGGTGTAATTAATCTGATTTACGCTGACGGCCCGCTGGTAGGCGATGTTATCTTTAGCCACCCTGATTTTGCAGGCATTCACTTTACCGGCTCTACCAAGGTATTCCAGCATATCTGGAAAACCATTGGCAATAATATCCATCTTTATAAATCATACCCCCGTATTGTTGGCGAAACAGGCGGCAAAGACTTTGTACTGGTACACCCAAGTGCAGATGCTGACGTTGTTAACGTAGCCTTGGTTCGCGGGGCTTTTGAATACCAGGGACAGAAATGTTCTGCAGCATCGAGGGCATATATCCCCAAATCGCTGTGGCCCAAAGTTAAACAACTGATGCAGCATGATCTAGCCACTTTAAAAATGGGTCCGGTTGAAGATTTTGGAAACTTCATTAATGCGGTGATCTCAGAAAAATCATTCGATAAGCTGGCTAAATTTATTGAGAATGCCAAGCAGGATGACAGCGTAGAACTGGTAGCAGGCGGTAATCACGACAAAAGCAAGGGCTGGTTCATTGAACCTACGGTGATCAGGGTAAATGACCCTTACTACGTGACAATGTGCGAAGAACTTTTCGGCCCTGTACTGACTATCTATGTTTACGAAGACGACCAGTTTAGCGAGATCATGAACATCATCGACAAAACTGGTATCTACGCCCTTACGGGATCTGTCATCGCGCAGGATCGTTACGCAATTGCCGAAGCAACTCATCGCCTACGCAATGCTGCCGGCAACTTTTATATTAACGATAAACCAACAGGAGCAGTAGTGGGCCAGCAACCATTTGGCGGCGCAAGAGGGTCAGGCACCAATGATAAAGCCGGATCTATGATCAACCTGCTGCGCTGGGTATCACCAAGAACCATCAAAGAAACTTTTGATCCGCCGAAGAATTACAGGTATCCGTTTTGGGAGTAACACCTCTCCCCACTGCCCTCTCCTGAGGAGAGGGAGCTTATAGACCAAGGGCCTGCAAGTGTGGAAGCCTTGGTTATTTATTAAGTATTAAAAAGTTTAAGTTCGCTCTTCTATAAGGAAGGCGCTTAATAACAAATGGGCCTTCACTGGCGAGGCCCATTTGTTGTATAGGGCAGTTAAAAAGGAAGTCCTCCCCTTCGGGGAGGATTTAGGAGGGTGTTAATCTAACTTAAACACATTCTCCAACCCTTTGGTACTGTCACGGCTCACTTTTAAATCGGTGATTAAACCTGTACCAAGATTATATACCCAACCGTGCACGCTCAAATCCAAACCGCTTTTCCAGGCATTTTGCACAATAGAGGTTTTGCAAAGGTTTTCAACGCTCTCAATTACGTTAAACTCAACCAGGCGATCAGTCCGCTCTTTTTCGTCGGCAATGGCGTCAAGTTCTGCCGCGTGAACGCGGTAAACGTCTTTAATATGTCTCAGCCAGTTATCAATCAAACCAAACTGTTTATTGCCCATTGCAGCAATTACGCCGCCGCAACCATAATGCCCTGTTACGATAACATGCTTCACCTTTAACACATTTACGGCATAGTCGAGTACGCTGAGCATGTTCATATCGGTGTGGATCACCATGTTGGCGATATTACGGTGTACAAATATTTCACCTGGATTGGTATGGGTGATCTGGTTTGCGGGCACGCGACTATCGGCACAACCTATCCACAAAACCGGCGGTTCCTGACCGTTGGCAAGCTTATGAAAAAACTCAGGATCTTCTTGCAGCGCCGCAGCAACAAAGGCTTTATTACCTTCAAGCAGGCTTTCATAAGAGATATGACTGGTGTCATGGATCTGTTCTACTTTAGCACACATAGATTAGAATGTTAATTTTTAATAATGATTAATAATTTGACCGGGGCTGTTTTCTGTTGACAAAGAACGTAAAAAATCTGCTTATTCTTCGCAATGCAACGGGCACCAGGTCGTAATATAAAATGGTAAGCAAGATGAGCGGGATAAAATAAAAGATCGCAAACTCAAACCGGTAAAAAAAGTAGCCGCCTGCTATTCCCCCTAAAAAATAAAACAACAGCACTGTTAGCCTAATATAGATTTTATGCTTAACGGCTGTAGTTTTTGCCGAACGCGGATGAACCCATTCGGCAACATCGCTGCCAAGGTCAGTAAATAGTCCGGTTAAATGGGATGTTTTAATCAATCCGCCCGAAATATTAGATACCAGCCCGTTTTGCAAACCCATTGAAAATATGGTTGCACCGATGATGATTTCACGCTCTGTTTGCGTTTCATCATAAAAATGATGGCCGTAAAAGGCCACAACAAACAATACAATAATTTCAATAATAATAGGACGGGCATGTGCTCGGTATTTGCTCTCGTTCTGTGCCGAACGTACCAGGTAATTGGCCGCAAAAGCACCCAGAAAAAACATGGACAACCAGATAAAAAACACCAATATCTGGTGCATATTTTTTTCGACCACGTGCTTGGCTAAACTGGCAAAATGACCGGTGATGTTTGAGGTAAATGCTAGAAAGGCAATAACCCCAGCCACATTTATAGTACCCGACACAAAGGCGGTCGACGAAGCGAGCATCAAATTTTCCTTCAATGATCGCTGTTCCTTTACTCTCCGTAGCATAGTAATTTATTAAACCGGCTATAGTTTGCCGGTAGTTTGACCATCAGATTAATAAAGCAACAAATGTTGCCCGATAGCTCAAACTAAATTGGGAGGCGGGGTTGGAACGGCAAGATGATGACCCGATTGGTAATGAGCCACCCGCTGGTTAAAAAGATTATTTATATCAATAATGGGAGACGTGATATGAAAAGCCCAGAGGCCGGGATGGATAAAGTCTTCAAACTTACTTTTGACTGGCTCCTTGCAGACGTCGTCCTTGTCGTCCATTTCAAACTGGGTGGCCGACGTTTCAGTTTTGCATGACGGATCTTTTAGTGCAGGCAAAACTGTTGCCACCATCTTTACCAGAAAGATGAAAAGCATGAGTATGCTCAGAAAAGTTTTTACCGTTTTTGCCTTCACTTGTTGCAAAAATATTTTTTTTAACCAATTGGCAAACAAAAGGCGCTCCAATTTTAATCTTATTGCATAATTATTACTTTTAGCTTTTAACAAACCAATACCTGAATTAGTGGATAAAAAGATCGACATTTTAAAGCAGAAACGTGAAAAGGCGTTACTGGGCGGCGGCCATAACCGAATTGAGAGTCAGCATAAAAAAGGCAAACTTACAGCAAGAGAACGTTTACACTTTCTGCTCGACGAAGGTAGTTTTGAGGAGATCGGCATGCTGGTTACCCACCGTTCAACTGATTTTGGAATGGAGAAGGAAATTTATCCAGGCGATGGTGTGGTAACAGGCTATGGTACTATTGCAGGCCGCTTGGTGTATGTATTCTCGCAGGACTTTACGGTATTTGGCGGTTCGCTGTCTGAAACTCATGCTGAAAAGATCTGTAAGATTATGGACCTGGCCATGAAGAATGGTGCGCCGGTTATTGGGTTAAATGATTCTGGCGGTGCGCGCATACAGGAAGGGGTGGTTTCGCTCGGCGGTTATGCAGATATTTTTTACCGCAATACTTTGGCGTCAGGTGTAATACCGCAACTTTCTGCTATCATGGGCCCTTGTGCAGGCGGCGCCGTTTACTCGCCCGCTATTACCGATTTTATCCTGATGGTTGAAAATACTTCCTACATGTTTGTTACTGGCCCTAACGTGGTTAAAACAGTTACGCATGAGGTGGTAACATCAGAAGAGCTTGGCGGCGCCACTACACATGCCACCAAATCGGGCGTTACACATTTCGCCTGCGCCAATGAGATAGAAGCCATTAAGCACATCAAAGAGCTATTAAGCTACATGCCGCAAAATTGTGAAGAATTGCCCCCTGCCCTACCCTATGAAGGAACTGATGAACACAGAAGAGCACTCAACAATATTATGCCCGAAAATGCATCGCAGCCCTATGACATCAGGGAGGTGATCAGCGAGGTAATTGACGCAGGCACGTTCCTGGAAGTACATAAAGATTTTGCCGAAAATATAGTAGTGGGCTTTGCACGACTCGCCGGACGAAGCATAGGCATCGTGGCTAATCAGCCGGCATTTCTGGCCGGGGTGCTTGATATTCACTCTTCAACCAAAGGCGCACGCTTTGTTCGCTTCTGCGACAGCTTTAATATTCCCCTGTTGGTATTTGAGGATGTTCCCGGCTTTTTGCCAGGTACGGACCAGGAATGGAACGCCATCATTACTAACGGAGCCAAACTATTGTATGCCTTTTGCGAGGCCACTGTTCCGCGTATTACCGTTATTACCCGCAAAGCCTACGGCGGCGCTTACGATGTGATGAATTCCAAGCACATCGGCGCCGACATGAACTTTGCCTGGCCCACAGCGGAAATTGCCGTAATGGGTGCTAAAGGAGCGGCCGAGATCATTTTTAAACGGGAGATCACCAAAGCCGAAAACCCGGAAGCCAAATGGCGCGAAATGGAGCAGCTCTATTCCGACAAGTTTGCCAATCCCTATCGTGCCGCCGAACGGGGCTTTATCGACGAAGTAATAGAACCCGCCGAAACACGCATCAAACTAATTAAAGCCTTCAAAATGCTGGAGAATAAAGTAGTGAACCATCCAAGAAAGAAACATGGTAATATTCCATTATAATTTCGGATTTGGGATTTTCGATTTCGGATCTAGAAATGGGATTCCGGAGATTTCCAAAATCAAAGCATTTGCCTTGAGCGCTTCCCTCCATTGGGAGGGTGCAGGGAGGGGCTAAAACCAATGTGAGAACAGTTTTTACAGTTTATAGCAAAAAAAATAGATGGCCAAAATCATCCCATACAATCCCAAGCTTAAAGCGTTGCCGCGAAAGCTCAGGCCGAAGTGAAATATGATAGGTAAAATGTATTAATATCCATTGAAGGGACGATAATCGAAATTTTAAAATCTAACCCAGATATTAAACTTCGGTTGACTTTGATCGCTCTTTGTTAACGTAATTTTACCCCTCCTTACCCTCCCGCAATGTCATTAAGTTAAGGTAAATCATATAGCATCCCTTTGGTTTTTAGTAACTTTAGGTTTTATCCTGTGTTTGAATTGATCCGTATTTCTAATGTTGGACCGATTATTCCTTATAGGAATT
>Ga0157372_10000096_pt1 | contig 91282 bp, 90 predicted proteins | sample C55metaG_FD_115307 | JGI IMG/M metagenome (GOLD analysis project Ga0157372, IMG submission 115307) | Corn rhizosphere microbial communities from Kellogg Biological Station, Michigan, USA - C5-5 metaG | ecosystem: Host-associated > Plants > Roots > Rhizosphere > Soil | place: USA: Michigan... | reverse complement strand
GTATTGCAAGCCAAAGGTGTTGCCGTTTCAATTCAAAAGTGTGACCCGTATCTCAACGTAGATGCGGGCCTTTTGAATCCTAAGGAGCATGGCGAATGCTATGTGACGAAGGATGGCGCCGAGACCGATCTCGATCTTGGTCATTATGAACGCTTTTTGGATATTGAACTAACGCAAAAAAACGCGACGCTATCCGGCCGACTGTTGACGCAGCTGATTGCTGACGAACGCGCTGGTAAATTCGGTGGTCATACCGTGCAGTTGGTGCCGCACCTGACCAACGCCATCCAAGACGCTATCGAACTGGCGGCCGATGGCGCCCAGGTACATATCGTTGAAATTGGCGGTACGGTTGGGGACTATGAAGGACTCAGTTTTGTCGAGGCGATTCGTGAATTTGCTGGTCGCGTGGGCCGCGCCAACTGCTTGTATGTGCACGTTGTCTATGTGCCGTTTATTGGTACAAGTAAAGAATTTAAGACGAAGCCAGCTCAAAATGCGCTGAATGACCTGCGCGGCTTTGGGATCGTGCCGGATTGCGTGGTGGTGCGCAGTGACGAGCCAGCACCGGGCGATGTGGCGCGAAAAATTAGTCAGTTTAGCGGCGTGAATGAACGGGCGGTGATCTTGCTGCCAAATGCCGCGACAGTCTATCAGGTGCCGCTGACGATTGCTGCGAGCGGCATCAATGATGTCCTTGAAGAGTTTACCGGCAACCGAACGACGCCGGACCTTTCGAAGTGGGAGAAGATCATCACGGCACAGCAAAGTTCACCAGCGCGTACAGTAACCATTGGCTTAGTAGCGAAATATCTGGACAACGAAGATACCTACATTTCCGTCCTTGAAGCCTTGAAATCAGCCGCCTGGAGCGAAAACGTGGGGCTCAAAGTGGTGTGGATTAATGCCGAAGAGGCGAATGACAAAGATTTTGCGGCGGTTGACGGGCTGCTCGTACCGGGCGGGTTTGGCGCGCGCGGTGTTGAAGGCAAAGTGGCCGCGGCTCGCTACGCATTGGACCACAACGTGCCATATCTTGGCATTTGTTTGGGACTACAGGCGGCGGTGATTGCAGCCGCTCGCAAAGCTGGCCTGACGGATGCCAATAGTACCGAGTTTGACCCTAGTACCAAACAGGACGTCGTCTACATTATGGCAGGGCAGGCTGGTAAAGAATCAACCGGCGGGACGCTCCGTCTGGGTGATTACCCAGCGCGCTTGACGGCTGGTTCGATCCTCGCGGACATCTACGGTTCAACGGATATTACCGAGCGTCACCGTCACCGCTATGAAGTCAACCAAGCGTTTCGTGCTGATATCGAAAAGGGCGGCCTCGCCATTATGGGGACATCACCCGATGGGACGCTGGTGGAATTTGTGGAAGCGCCGGGTAATGATTATTTTGTGGCGACGCAGGCGCACCCGGAGTTTAAGAGTCGGCCATTCACACCACACCCGCTGTTTAAAGGGTTGATCCGGGCAGTTATTGACAAATTGTAGCAAAAGTGCTAATGTTAATACATCAACCTAATAAAACAAAAAGAAACCGATGGATAAAAACGATCTGATTCCCGAAAAAAGTGACGACCTGAGCGTACTGCGCGTTTTGATGCACAACATCAAGGGCTTGAGCGCGGTTGAGCTAACACCCGCATTTAGTACCGCCGACGAAGAAATCGAAGAATAGTCACGCGCGCTGCCTATGAACGAGCTTGCTATAAAAGCAGGCTCGTTTTTTGCACCTCTGATATAATGAAAATTGATGGATACAAAAATTTCGCAGCTGGTGCAGCACACGTTCGGCATTGATATGCCTGTGGCAGTTTCACGTCCCGACCCGCAGTTTGGTGACTATGCGACCAATGTTGCCATGCAACTGGCGAAGCCGCTCGGTCGGAACCCGCGCGAGATTGCCGAGGAACTGGCGCAGAAGTTACGCGAGACGGGCGATTTTTCGGAAGTGACGGTGGCTGGGCCTGGCTTTATTAATCTTCGTTTGGCAGCAAAACAAGTCGCGGCAACCTTGGACGAACAGTGGAGCCAGGCGTACGGCGAAAACCAGGATGGCGCCGGCAAGACGGTTGTAGTGGAATACCCCAGCCCGAACATGGCGAAGCCGTACAGTGTGGGGCATCTTCGCCCGGGTAACCAAGGTTGGGCGGTGAAGCGCTTGATGGAAGCAACGGGGTGGCGGGTGATTACCGACAATCATCTCGGAGACTATGGCGCACCGTTTGGGATATGGGTGGTTGGTTTTTTGACCTACAGCAGCGAGGAGCAGCTCGCGAAGGACGGCGTCTATGAACTCGGCCGCGTCTATATTGAAATGAAGGCGGCACTGGCGCAGGAAAAAGAGCAGGGCGGCCACGCGCTGGCTGATCAAGTGCAAGCATGGCTGATTAAGCTCGAGAACGGTGACGCCGAGGCGAAAGCGTACAGTGAGCGGTTCAACGACATTAGCCTCACACATATTCATAAAGTGATGCAGCGTCTGCATATCGCCACGGACTATGAGCTTGGCGAGGCCTTTTTTGCGCCAAAAGGAAAGGCGGCCGTGCAAGAATTACTCGGGCGTGAGGTGGCAGTGCAAAACGATGACGGTTCGGTGATCGTACCACTCGATGAATTTGGGTTTGACGTGCCGCTGCTTGTGCAAAAAAGTAACGGCGCGGCCCTCTATGCAACAACGGACCTCGCGACGTTGCTCTACCGTGAAGAAACCTGGCACCCAGATCGCGTCATTTATGCGGCGGGTGCTGAACAACAATTTTATTTTAGCCAGCTGTTTGCCCTCGCGAAGAAACTGGGTATTCACACCGAATTGATTCACTTATGGTTCGGTATGATCGACCAACTGGCGGATGATGGCACGCGCGCGAAAATGAGTAGCCGTAAGGGTGTTATCCTCATGGAAGAGCTGCTCAACACGGCGGAAGAAAAGGCGCGCGAGGTGGTGAAAGACCGTGAGGTGTCCGAGGAAGATATTAAAAAAATTGCGCTCGGGGCGATTAAATTCACGGACTTTATTGCTGACCGTCGGACTAATATTTTGTTCGATTGGGAAAGTATTTTTGCGCTGACTGGTTTTTCGGGGCCATACATCCAATATGCCGCGGTGCGCGTGAACAAAATTTTGCGCGATACGGTAGGCAGCACAGCGATGCCTGCTCCTGACTATGATTATGAAGCGGAGAAAGCGGTGCTGTTGAAGCTGCTTGATTATCCTGACGTGGTGCGCCTCGCGGCGCGCGATCTCGAGCCCCATAAAGTCGCAAGCTATTTGTACGAGCTTGCCCGCGAGCTGAACCGCTACTACGAGACAACCCGGGTGAATGAAGCCGAGCCGGCTATCCGAGCGGCACGACTGGCGGTGCTGCAAAAAGTCAGCCACGTCTTTACGCATGGCCTCAGTCTACTCGGCATTGAAGTACCAGCAAGGATGTAATGATGAACGATTATGGAAGTTGGCGACGACATAGCTTGTCATTGCCGCTTGAAATAATCATGTTTATCGGTCTCGTCGTGGCATTCTTTACTTACACGAAGGGGAGCTCGTTAATCCATATTACCTCGCCGATGTTTGCCGTGTCGGTTAGTTTCGCCCCGCTCCTGTTTGAGCGCGTGACGCATATCCGGCTTCCGGCACAACTGCAATTTATCTACGTCGTCTTTATTATGGCGTCGCTTTTTGTCGGCACCTACCTGGGATTTTATGTGATTCTGACGTTTTGGGATAAAATAATTCATTTCAGTAGCGGCGTGCTAGGCGCAGTGTATAGTGTGATTTTCCTTCACCTCATGGCTAAGAAATACCATTTTACGCTGCCTATCAGTTTGCGGGCGGTGATAGTAAGCACAGTCGGTGCTACAGTAGCTCTCCTGTGGGAGATTATTGAATTTTCCAATGACACTTTCTTCGGCAGCCATATGCAGCTGAGCAACGCCGACACGATGACCGACCTCATCAACGGCTTCGCCGGAGCTGTATTGGTGGTGCTTGTCCTTGCGTGGCAACAAAAAAAGTTGGGTAGAACGTGGCTCGATCATCTGAGTGCTGAGACGAAGCGACTGAATCGCTAGTAGTTGCGCACGGTTTTTAAGGGGTGTATGATCGATTGGTGAAATAACGTCGTTATTTCTAGTTGTTGCTTGAACGAGATATCAAGGGAGATTTTGAAGATCTCGTATTAAGCGCCCCGACAATATGGAGGAGAGATGTTAACTCTCGAGGATGAGAACAATCTCGATAATGAGGTTGTTGAGCGTGTATGCCAGGCGGAGGCGAGTGGCAAGCCGATCTCTGCACTTCGCGGACCGAAGTACGACGTCCGGCTGAAGAAGGAGCTCAACTTGCCGTATCACCAAGATGTGCTGTGTGCGGCGGTCAACCGGCTCGTGAACGCGGGCATGCTGCGGCTCGAAGAAAGCGCGGAAGAGTACGCGGTGTGTTATGGCACTGGCGCCCCGCACACCTATCCGATCGCAACGGTCTTGCCCGGATAGTCTACTCACGGCGACTGGTGAGGGTGGTGCCTGAAATACGGCACCACCCTCGTCCGGACTCTCCTCCTTTCTCTCTTGAAAATGATATAATTTCTCGTAGATAGGAATTTAGTATGGCTGAAACACAGAAAAAAAGTACAAAGGCAACGAAAGATCCTGAGACCCAAGCGGCAGAGAAGGAATCAAAGGCACAGAAGCTGCTCGCTGAAGCAAGCCGTCTCAAAGGCGAGGCAAAGTTTATCAGCGGATTTATGACGTTTATCCGCCAGCAGGGGATCGTTGGCCTCGCGATTGGTCTAGCGATTGGTACGCAGGCCAATGCGACGGTGAAATCAATCGTGGAAGGGCTCATTAACCCAATCGTGGCGTTCGTTGTCGGCTCAAATACTGGTTTAACGGAAGACAAGTGGTATATGATCGGCAAAGATACGTCGACAACCAATTATTTGTGGACGCTTGGCAACCGCGAGCTTATATTTAACTGGGGTCAAGTGCTCTCGTCGCTCATCACACTAATTGCTGTCGCGGCGGTGATTTACTTTGTGGTCAAAGGCTTCAAACTCGATAAACTCGACAAACCAAAGGAGTAAGGCGCTCTCGCTCCACATGACGCGCGTGGTGCATTCGCGTATACTAGGAGTATGACCAAAGCCACAAAAAGCGATGATGAATGGAAGCAGCAGCTGACGCCCGAACAGTACGAAGTACTGCGCGAGAAGGCGACTGAAACGCCCTTTAGTGGCGAGTATGACTCGACGTTTGATTCAGGGACCTATAGGTGTGCAGCCTGCGGGACGAAATTATTTGCGAGTGATACAAAGTTTGATGCGCACTGTGGCTGGCCCAGTTTCTATGATGCGATCCCGGGAACGGTTGTACTGACGCCTGACGACAGCTTGGGCATGAGCCGGACGGAAGTGACCTGCGCGACGTGCGGTGGTCACTTGGGCCATGTGTTTGAAGGTGAAGGCTTTGACACGCCAACTGATCAACGGTACTGTATCAATTCCCTTAGTCTGCAGTTTACACCTGAAAAATAGGTATAATGGGATTATGGATAAAAAACTTGTGAATGCAAAAATTGATCGGATATTGTGGATCGATCTTGAGATGACGGGGCTTGATCCTGCAAAGGATCCTATTTTGGAAGTGGCCGCGATTGTGACGGATTGGAATTTTACGGAAATTGCGACCTATGAAGGTATTGTTAAGGGTGAAGAACTAACGCTACAGGAACGGATTGCGGCGAACGCGGTGTTTTGGGATGCGAACCCGGCGTCGCGCGATGGGTTACTCAAGCAAAATGCACATGGCAAGGATTTGACGGTTATTGAGGACGAGCTGCTGGCGTTTGTTGACGAACATTTTGAAGCTGGTAAACCGATTCTGCTGGCCGGTAACTCGATTCATATGGATCGCCGCTTCATTGGTGCCCAGTGGCCACGGCTCGACGCCCGGCTGCATTACCGCATGCTCGATGTCAGTTCGTGGAAGGTGGTGTTTGAAGGCAAATTTGGCAAGAAATTTGCCAAGCCTGAAGAGCACCGGGCGCTGGGCGATATCCGCGGCAGCATCATGGAGCTGCAGTATTATTTGGGGAAGCTAAAAGTATGACGAGACTTGAACTCGATGAATACTTGCTGAGTTATCCAAACACCTGGCTTGATTTCCCGTTTGGCGAAGATACGTCGGTCTATAAAATTGGTCATAAGGAAACCGGTGAGGGGAAATTATTTGCGATTGTTGGTGATAAGACCAAGCCGCTGCAGGTGAGTCTCAAGTGCGATCCACAACTAGCCGTGTTACTTCGCGAAAAGTATGAAAGCGTCTTGCCGGGTTATCATCTGAACAAAAAACACTGGAATACGATTTTATGTACCGGCCAAGTGCCCGAGGATGAGTTTAAAGATTTGATACGACTCAGTTATGATTTGGTCGCAGCTGGCTAGCCGTTGGCGGCGTTAAAGTCGGCAAATTGCTGTTGGATAGGGCCGAGGTTTTGATAGGACGTTTGTAAGAAGTTCTTGAGCTCAGTGCTGTGTGTCTTGCCGTAAATATCTTTCATGAGGAGGATAATTGTATCGACGCGGTAAGCCATTTCGCGGGCATAAGTACGATCGTAGACAGCATTGAGACGAGCATCTTCCAGTTTTGCAACCAGGTCGGCGCCACTTTCGGCGGTGACAATTTTTTTATCAAGGTTGGTAGCCGTGATGCCGCTGGATTTGAGAGGAGCGGTAATGTCGCGGTTCGTATTGGTGAGGGTCAGTCGCAGACTGCTGTTAAGCGTGCGGAGCTGACTGCTTTGGATATTGGGCTGGGCATTGTCGGCGATCGTTTGGGTTGATTGTAGACGTGCGGCCAGTTGCTGTAATGAGTTTGGTTGTTGTCCGACGGTTTTCCCGATGATCATAATGACAATAGCGACAATTAGCGCTGCACTGAGCCCCATCACGAGTGGTCTTTTGCCACTAAACAGGCTGCGCTTTTGCGGAGTGGGCGCAATTTGATTGAGGTAATCAATCGAGTAAGTTGGCTGCTGGTTGTTTGGATACATGTATCACTATTAAAGCATATGCATTTACAGAGGTAAAGAGTGTATCGTTTCCACACTCGTTCAGCGCGGCAATGCTATACTTAAACCATGCAAGACGCCAAAGAGGAAGTGCGGGCCAAGCTCAATATCGAGGATGTGATAGGGGAATACGTGCAGCTCAAACGAGCCGGGCGCAACTTTAAAGGCCTCAGTCCGTTTAGTGGCGAGAAAACGCCGAGTTTTGTGGTCAGTCCCGAGAAACATATTTGGCATGACTTTTCGTCGAACAAGGGCGGCGATGTCTTCACGTTCATCATGGAAGTCGAGGGTATGGATTTTCGTCAGGCGCTTGAGCATCTGGCAGCCAAGGCAGGCGTCGACCTGAGCGCGTATGACACCAAAGGCAGTCAAGAATTGGCGCACAAAAAAAAGCGCCTACTAGCCGCGCTTGATCTCGCGGCGCAGTATTTTCAACATTCTCTGCTCCAAAATCAGCATGCCCTCGAGTATGTGTTTCACAAACGGGGCCTGAGCAAAGAAATTGTGCAGCAATTTCGGATCGGCTACGCACCAGATAATGGTGATGCACTGGTGCGGTTCTTGACTAAAAAAGGTTTCAGCCGCGGTGAGCTGGCCGATGCTGGCCTGACAAATCAATACGGTGGTGATTTGTTTCGTGGGCGGATGACGGTACCGCTGATGGATGGCGTGGGGCAGGTGATTGGGTTTACAGCGCGGATACTCAGAGACGACCCAAAGGCACCCAAATATCTCAACACGCCACAAACGCTGCTCTACGACAAAAGCCGTCATGTCTTTGGGCTGTCGCAGGCTAAAGAAGCAGTTCGGACGAATGATTATGCCGTGATTGTGGAGGGCAATTTGGATGTTGTCAGTAGTCACCAAGCAGGAGTGACACCGGTCGTCGCCACGGCGGGTACTGCCATGACAGAGTATCACTTACGGGCGCTGCGGCGCTTTACCGGCAATGTGCGCCTCGCGTTTGACGGTGACAAAGCTGGGCTGGCTGCCACTGAGCGAGCAATTCCGATTGCGCAGACTGCGGAGATAGAACTGACGATTATTAGTATGCCGCCCGAGGTGAAAGATCCAGATGAGTTAATTCAAAAAGATGTGGCCTTGTGGCAACGGGCAATTGATGAGGCGGAACCAATCATTGACTGGTTGTTACGTCAATATGCCGCGCGGGAAGATATGACGAGCGCCGCCGGCAAACGACGATTTATCACGAATGCCTTGCGGGTAATTACACTCCTCGAGGATATTATCGAGCGTGATCATTATCTCCAACACATTGCCGATATGACCGGTGGCTATGTGGAGAGTATGAAAGAAAAACTGGCTGAGTTGCAGGCTTCGGCGACGACCGATAAACCACTCAAGCCCGTCAAGGCATCCTCAGGTCCCGTGGAATACGACGCCACCTCGTATCAAGACAATCTGCTGGCTGCCGCGCTCATTGACGGCGCCACGCATGAATTATTTGCGGGCGTTGATCCGCAGATGTTTGAGGGAGAAGAACGCCAAGCGATTGCGGCCTATCTGATTGAGCATGGCGGCAAAGCGGTGAGCGATACTCCGAAAGAGTTGCAAAAGTATGACACCTATGTGAAAATAGTATTACTAAAGGCCGACGCTCGCTATGCCGAATGGAACGATCAAGATCGCTACTTCGAAACGGCTCGATTGCTCCGCCAAGTTGCAACAAAACACAAGGAAAAACAAAAAGATGTATTAACCGAGCAGCTGCGCGAAGCCGAGACGATTGGTGATGATGACCGAGCGTCCGACATACGCCAGCAACTCAACACACTTATAAAGGAGATTACGAGTGGCAAACGATAACGATCTTGATGAACCTATTGATATTGATGCTGATAACGCGGTACATGACGCCAGTGGGGGACCGCTGAGTGATATTGACGGACCAGCGCCGGATGAGCTGATTGACGAAGAAGAAGATGACGAAGAGACGATTAATAGCGGCCAGTTTTTTGATGATGTGTCTGATGACTCAGTGCGTTTATACTTACGCGAAATTGGTAAAATTCCGCTATTGAACGCCGAGGAAGAGCTGGCGCTGGCACAAAAAGTTGTCGCCGGTGACAAAAAAGCTAAAGACAAGATGGCCGAAGCCAACATGCGTCTCGTCGTCTCGATTGCCAAGCGCTATAGTGGCCGCGGGCTTGATTTTCTTGATTTGATTCAGGAAGGTAATACCGGCTTGCTGCGCGCCGTTGAGAAATTTGATCCAGACAAGGGCTTTAAGTTTAGTACCTACGCCACCTGGTGGATTCGCCAGGCGATTACCCGCGCTATTGCCGACCAGGCGCGCACGATTCGTATCCCAGTACACATGGTGGAGACGATTAACAAGTTGCTGCGTACGCAGCGCCGCATGACGCAGGAGTTGAACCGTGAGCCGACCATTGAAGAGCTTGCCAAAGAGCTTGAGATGGAACCGGACAAAGTGGAATATGTCATTAAGATTAAACAAGATATTACGTCGCTTGATGCTGGTGTCGGCCGCGACGGTGAAGATGAAGATAGTGTGCTGATGGACTTTATCGAGGATGAAGAAGGTGTCACGCCAGAAGCTTCTGCCGCCACTCAGCTACTCAAAGAGCAAGTGCAAGCGGTGCTTTCAACGTTATCAGAGCGTGAACAAAAAATTGTTCGCATGCGGTTTGGCCTGGATAACGGCAAGAGCCACACGCTCGAGGAAGTTGGCCAAGAATTTGCGGTCACCCGTGAACGTATTCGTCAAATTGAAGCCAAGGCGCTCGCCAAGCTGCGCAAACACAAAGACGCCAAAAAACTGCACGAATACTTACAGTAGAGCATGAATTGCAAGCGCGCTGATATACTAAACCTATGACAGTTCTGACTGACGATCGCCGGCTCGTGATTGCGTATAATCCGCATAGTTCTCGGGCGGCGGTCGTGCAAACGATGGTGTTTGATCGGCTCGATCAAGCCGGTTATTCGTACGAGCGATTGGAAGTCCGCCAGGTGAGCCTCGCGGACAATGTGGCACGGCTCGTTTCGCAAATTCAGCCGCATGATCTCATCTTGTCGGCAGCTGGTGACGGTTCGGCTCATGCCATGGCGCATGCGGTTTTGGCGGCGAATCAGCCGGGTGTGGAACTTGGCTTTTTGGCCTACGGCAATTTTAATGATATTCCGCGGAGTTTTAATACGCGTGTTAGTTTGCGCGACCCGGTCGCATTTCTCGCTCAGGCGCACGTAGAAACGCTGTATCCGCTGTCAGTGAGCGTGAATGGTGCACACATCCGTCACGCGCTGCTTTACGCAACCTTTGGTTGGACAGCGCAGGCGGCTCAGCGGTTTGATAATCCGGCTTTGCGTCGCCAATTGCAGACAGGTAAGGTCGGAACGGTGCGTAATCTTTGGCGGCTCGGCCTCTACTATCTCGCGTCGCGGCGCCATAGCTATGTGCCGACGTTCAGCGAAGAGGATTATGTGCATAGGCACGTGACGGATATGCTATGCGTGAATGGACCGCGAGTAGCTGGACTCTTCCGTACCGGCAAAAAATATTATCAGACGCCCAATTTTTTGTATAAACGACTTAATGTGACATGGTTGACGATCAACATGCCGTTTTTGCTCTTGGGACTTATCGGTCGCATGCCCGGACGAGCGGTTCGTGCCGTTGATGTGACGTTTGCCTCGCCAGCCTTGCTGCCTATGCAGTGCGACGGGGAAGTGGTGGAGCTACAAAAGGTAGCGCGCCTGCAGATTACAAAGTCAGCTACACCGCTTCATATTTTGATGACGAAATGATTGTACAGAGAGCTACTTCGGAGGTGGCTATTTGTAGCTTAAGCTATTTTATGCTATAGTATATATACTATGACTGAAAAATTGCCGTCCTCCCTCGAAAAAGTCGCTCCTCCTAGTAGATATGAGCAGGAGCAGACACACTTGACGGACTTGTTGGCGCAAACTGAGCATGACATAGACACCTATCATAATGCAGTCTTGCCGCTCGTGGAGCAGCGTCTTTTACCAGAAAAAGGCTTCAATCCAGCAGGCGTTCTTGCCGACCAGCTGTATGATGTTGACTATGACCAGGATCTTATCTTTGAGGCGCTTAACACCCGAAAGGGTGGTAATCTTGGTTTTGGCAAAGAAGCAGAAACGATTGCGCCAAATTCCTCTCTCGGACACACTATTTTTACTATTGCTCAACGGTTTGAATTTATACCTCGGGAAGTTGCTTCTTGGCCACATGATGCATTTAATTTGCGGCTTGGTATGGGTGACAGTCGAGCTGAGAAATTGCCGCGCACGCTTGTTGAGGCAGTAATTGTGGGGGGAGGCAAAGGTGCTACAAACTCTGAACGGCTTCATAACGCCCTCGAAGACATTAGACGTGGCATCATTGATTCGTCAAAAATTATTGTCGCCACCTGTGATCGGCCAGTGATCGATAGCGACGAAAAAGAAACGTTAACGACGTTTCAACTTCCTCTTGCCAAGTCAGAGTTTGATATGGCAGTTGCAGATCTAAATTATCTCGAAGGGACCACACTTGATCCACGCGAAGCGCAGAGCTTTATGGTCCCGTTTGAACAGCGGAAATGGGTCAAAGGCAAGCAACTAGAACCCGCAATGGCCGAAGGTAAATATATAGAAACTACCGTTGCTTTGAGTGGACGAGATGTACGAGTAATACTAGTGTCAGCGCCGTTTGACCCTCGACGGCGACTACCTGGTGGTAACATGGCCATACGCGCAAACACGGAAGAAACATTTATTGCGGCAAAACCTTTTTTGGCAGATGAGATTGGTGCCACTGTGGTGATTGAATCGCATGACATATGGATCAATGCGCAAAAAGTGATCGGAGAAGAAGTATTTGGACTAAATGGTAAGCGAGTACTGGCTACCGGACCGCGTCGGCTGGACCGCATCACCTATGATGCTGAGCATGGATTTGTGCTCAATAAGCCTGAGGCGGTGCTTGATGAAATTGCCAAAACGTATCGGCAGTTGGTGGAGCTGAAGATGAAAATAATGACCCGTCTTGCGTACTTTGATGATTCTGCTACCAGCGAGTCGTGATTTGATTAAAAATTAATATCTTCAAGGATCGCGCCGATTTGCGCGTGGAGATGATCAAGGTCTTGGTCATTGATAATGTAGTGGTCGGCGATGGCAATCGGGCCGCCTTTTTCGAGGTTTTCGATTTCAGCCCAGTCACGCTTGGTGGCTTCCGTTTCGGTTAGTGGACGAATTGGTCGTTTTGCAAGACGATGGTGACGCAGGTGTTTTGGCGCCACAATCGCAACGACGGAGAGTTCGCCCGGGAACTCTTTTTTAAGCGCTCGATATTCCGTCCAGGTGTATAGACCATCGGCAACAATCCGATGCTGTCCAGCGGCGATTAAGCCGTGAATTTGGTCAATGATACGGTTAACGACGAAATCTTTACCTTCGCGTTCGCGGAGTTCTTCGCGAAACGGTTTTTCATTTTCCTGGGTATGGTCAAGACCAGCCTCGGTCATGGCGTCGAGTACGATGCCGCCAAAATAGACTTTTGGAAACCCTTTTTCAGTCAGATAATCGACGGCTGATGATTTACCGGAGCCGCTGAGGCCGACAAAAGCAATAATTTTTACGTTTTCGTGTTGGCTCATATATCTAGTGTACCAGATACTCGGCTTATGCTTGCGCGCCCAATAGAGCAGTGACTATAATGAGTAAAATTTATTGAGGACAGTAGTATGAACGAGCGATTGAGTCGGCTGGCAGATAGAGAAGACGATTTGTTTGACATGCATGCCGCACAGTCTACGGAGCAAGTGCCGGAGGGTATACGGATGCAGGACGATGAGGTCGAGGACGAGGAAGACGAGGAGCAGCTTGAGCAAACCAGATTATCTACTGATGCGGCTCGTGATTATTTAAACAAGATTAGTACGCAACCGTTGCTCAATGCTGAGCAGGAAGTCGCATATGGCAAAGCAATCAAAACCGGTCTTGCTGCTGAGCGGCGTATTCAGGAGGTAGACGAGACACTGAGCGATAATGACTTGCGGGACCTTATGGCGCTCGTCCAGGAGGGAAAGCAGGCGAAGGAGATAATGATCAATAGTAACTTGCGCCTTGTTATCGGCTTCGCCAAACGGTACAAGGATAGAGGACTCGATTTTCTCGAACTTATTCAAGAAGGCAATTTGGGACTCATCACGGCGGTAGAGAAATTTGATTATCAGCGTGGCGTTAAGTTTTCAACGTACGCAGCCTGGTGGATTCGCCAGGCGATTAGACTCGCTATCCATGATAAATCGCGCCCGATGCGAATATCAACAGATATCAGCCAAAGAGTGTATGCAGTCAAGAAAAAATATGACCAAACAGATGATACGCTGCCGATAAGGGCTCGCCATCAGCTTGTGGCGCAGGAGCTCGAAATGGTGCCCGAGAAAGTTGCTGAGTATCTCGGCTATTTGCGAAATCCCATATCGCTCCAGACTCCTACAGATGACAAGGGTGACGGCGAGGAACTAAGCGACCTGATTGTCGATAAGAACGCCGAGGATATTTCAGCTCATATAGAGCACGACGAACGGCGGCGAGCCGTCATGGCTGCGCTTGCAACACTGCCAAAACGAGAGGCGGAGATAATAGAACTGTTCTATGGACTGAGAGATGGCAATCATCACATGATCAAAGATATAGCTGAGAAAATTGGGCTCCATCAAGCGCGAACACGCCAGTTGAAAAACAAGGCACATGCGACACTTCGTGAACTAGGTAACGGTAGCCTCAAAGGCTTTCTCTAGGACTATGAGACCTTCTATCTTAGAATCAGTTATGCTTGCATCTCTCGGTAGCCGGTCGTATGCTAAAGTGTACAAAAATGCAGAGGAGTAGCATGTCAGAGAGATTAACTGTAGATTGTAGTAATGATCCAGAAAATTTAGCGTGGCAGAGTGATGCATTATGTGCGCAAACTGGCCCTGAGATACAGTTCCCTGAAAGTAGAGCGTCAGATAAAGTTGCTAAAGCAGTTTGTGCAAGGTGCATGGTCCGATTACCATGTCTCGAATATGCTCTCTTAAATGGTGAGAAATTTGGCGTGTGGGGCGGCTTGAATGAAAAAGAGCGCGAGCAACTATTGGAGCAGCGGCAAGCGCAAGCGAACGAATAGTTGATCGAAAAAGGAAAGATATAATGACTGAGACGCTTATTCAGATAATTGACCGTGAGGATGACGATCGTGATGCCGTGCTTGATTTGAGCGCGCAAGCAGTCGAACGATCTCTCGGGAAGGGCGCGCTAGATACGACACAACAGGCCGACGAGGCTGCTGAGCAGCTCAGCCAGGTCCAGTTGAGTACTGATGCAGTCGGGGATTATATCTACAAAATGAAGCGGCCTATCCTCACTAGGCAGCAAGAGCAGGAGCTCGCACTCAGTATTGAGCTTGGACTTGTTGCCGAGCAGCGTCTCATGGAGGCGACTGAGGGGCTGGGCGCTGAAGACCGGCACGACTTAGTCATGATTGCGCATGAAGGCGCACAGGCGAAAAAAATCATGATTGAGAGTAATTTGCGGCTTGTGGTGAGTGCAGCGAAACGATATAGGGGTCAAGGACTCGAATTTAGTGATCTTATCCAAGAAGGTAACCTTGGTCTGATACACGCTATTGAGAAGTTTGATTACCGGCAAGGCTTTAAATTATCGACGTATGCGATGCGGTGGATTCAACAGAGTATTGCACGGGCTATTGCTGATAAGGGAAGGGCTTTGCGCATTCCGGTGCATCGAAGCGAGAAAATACATTGTACTGTCAGGTTATTTAATGAGACAGATTCAGATCTGCCACTGTGGGATCGTTACCAAATCGTTGCCGATGAGTCGAAACTTGATATACATGATGTGATCGAAAATCTGAGGCTCGCTGGTGATCGTCCTGTGTCGCTCCACACACCGGTACATGACGAGAGCGCAACAGAGTTTGGAGACCTCATTGCAGATGAGGGGGCTTTGAGCGCATCCGATATCGCCGAACAAAATGAGCTGCATCGTGTGCTGCGTGAAACAATCTTGATGCTACCAGCGAGAGAGGGGTGTGTGATCGAGCTTTACTACGGTCTAGGAGATGGCAAGGAGCATACACTCACAGAGATTGCGGAGTTGCTAGGATCTTCTCGGGAAAATATTTGCAAAACGAAAGAGCGGGCACAGCGCCGCCTGAAGCAAGCACTGGGTGGCGGGTTCGAAGACTTCCTCTAGAGTATACTATCCGATTAGGAGTCACCAAGGTATACTGAAGGTATGACAAAGCGACTGGCAGTGATCGACGGCAAGAGTGTATTTTATCGAGGGTATTACGCCATGCCAAATCTTTCGACGGCTGACGGCACGCCAACGGGTGGCGTGTTTGGGTTTGCCAGCCTGGCGATTGAACTGATTAAAAAACTCGAGCCGGACTATGTGGCAGTTGCCTGGGACAAAAAAGGCACGAATATTCGCAAGCGCCGCGAGATTTATCCGGAATACAAAGCCGGCCGCAAAAAAGCGCCAGATGATTTTTATGCCCAGCTGCCGATCTTATTTGAACTGCTCGACGCGTTTGGTTGGCCGCTCTACGAACTGGATGATTATGAGGCAGATGATATTTTGGGCGCTTTTGCTCGTCAGGCGGCCGAGAAGGGGATTGAAACAGATCTGCTTACCAGTGATCTTGACGCTTTGCAGCTGATCGGGCCATCGACGAAAGTCTTTGCGCTCAAAAACGGCCTGAGCAATATCGAAGAGTTTGATGTGGGACATTTTGAAGCCAAATATGGGATCTCGGTGCACCAATTTCTCGATCTCAAATCACTGAAGGGCGATGCATCGGATAATTTGCCGGGCGTACCTGGGATTGGCGAAAAGACGGCAGTTCAGCTATTGCAAGAATTTGGCACGCTCGATGCGATCTACGCGCATCTTGATGACATTAAGCCGTCGGTAGCGAAAAAACTCGAGGCGGGCAAAGAGCTGGCTTATATGACCAAAGAAGTGGGGCGGATCTGGACGGATGCACCCGTGGAGCTGAACTGGGACGAGGCCGATGTGAATGATACGAATCTGCCGCGCGTGGCAGAGATTTTGAAAAAACTAGAGTTTAGCTCATTGGTGCGACGGTTACCAAAGCACATGCAGGAAACGCCCGACCAACCAGCCCTCTTTTTTGAAGAAAAATCACGAGTGTCGCTACAGGAAGTAGCCTGGCCGGAAACAGTCTCCATCGATGGTCCAATCGTCCTCCACATTGAGGATGATGAGTTGTGGCTGTCGCTGGATGACACGACGGTAACGCATGCACCGATCACCACAATCGACAAGAGTGTCTGGCGAGCGTTCGAGCTCGCCACGGTGATTAGTTATGACAGTAAGTTACTCTATCACCAGCTGGCCGATCATGACGTGCTGGTGCGCTTTGCGGAGGTACATGATGTCCACCAAGCAGCCTTTTTGATCGATCCGCTGCGCCGTGATCGTTCGCTATCAGCACTTGTCGCTGAGATTCTCGAGAACCCCAACGCCTATGTCGGTGCGCTGCGTCAGGTATATGGTTGGCAACAAGAGGCCTTTGCTGCGACACCGAAGCTGGGCGAGATCGCTCGGACGCTCGACTTTCCGCTCGCGTACAGTTTATTCCAAATGGAGCGCCGCGGTATCAAGATTGATCCCGAACTGCTCGCGGCCATGAGCCAGGAGCTGGGTGAGGAGCACGCCAAGCTTGAGCAGGAGATGTTTGCCATGGTCGGCTATGACTTTAATATTGGGAGTCCGGCGCAGCTGTCGGAGGTACTTTTTACCAAACTGCAGCTGCCAACGGCCGGTATCAAACGCGGTAAAACCGGCTACAGTACGGGGCAAAAAGAACTCGATAAGTTACGCGGCCAGCACCCGATTATTGAGCTGATTGAAAAGACGCGGGAACTGGCGAAGCTGAAGAACACGTATGTGGATGCACTACCGAAACTGGCTGACGCAAAGCAACGTATTCATACGACCTTTAATCAAGACGTGGCGAGCACCGGTCGGCTGAGTAGCACCAATCCAAACCTGCAGAATATTCCGATTCGGTCAGAACTCGGCCGCAAGATCCGCGAAGCGTTTGTGCCGGAAGGCGGCAAGGTATTTGTGAGCGCCGATTATAGCCAGTTTGAGCTGCGCCTGGCGGCGGTGCTGGCCGGCGACACTGAGCTCATGAACGATTTTAACGGCGATGTCGACATCCACACCAAAACAGCTAGCCAGGTGTACGGCATCCCGATGGATGATGTCACTAAAAATCAGCGGCGTGATGCCAAAGTCATTAACTTTGGCGTGCTCTACGGTATGAGCCCGCATGGTCTGGCGGCAGCAACGGGAATGAATTTTGTGCAGGCGAAGCAATTTATTGATGAATATTTTCAGCTGCGGGCGCCAATCCGCACCTTTATCGACAAAACGCTTGAACAAGCTCGTACCGAAGGCTACGTGGAGACATATTATGGCCGTCGGCGGCCGACACCCGACATTCACAGTAGCAACTTCATGGTTCGCCAAAGTGCGGAGCGGGCGGCGGCGAATATGCCGATTCAGGGGACCGAAGCAGACCTCATGAAGCGCGCTATGCTGCAGGTAGACGAACGACTGGGTGATTTGGGTGAGCAAATTCTACAGATTCATGACTCGATTTTGGTAGAATGTCCGGCTGAAAACGCCGAGGCGGTCGCGGACGTGCTGCGGACGGTCATGGAAGCGGTCGCGCCGGAACTGCCAATCAGGCTGCGTGTTGATGTCAGCACAGGCGATAATTGGGGAGAACTTTAGTCATACCGCTATTGCTTTTCCTTCTGGTGGGGTGCATTATTTAAGTACAAACTAGGTGATGAGAGAAAAGCAAACAGCGATATGTCTGAACAAATCTTGCCAACAAACAACCCATCCGATATGCCAGAGCCGGATGACGACGTTGCCAAATATTTTCGGTGGCTAGAGAGATGCAGACAGGCTGAGGCGAAGCAACGACGTGAGCAGCCTCCAACGGTCAGCCCTAGTCTTATCGATCCGAGTATGCCTTGGGAAGCGGCCGACTTATCAGATGAGGCACGCCAAAAACTCGAAACGCAATATCGGTACGAAAAATTTGTAGCTTCCGGAAGGAAGTTTTCATTAGCAGCATATGCGGTTGTGCACTCGCAGGAAATGGCTGTCTTCTTTGATGATGTGAAGTGTGATTTTTTGGGTGATTCGGAGCACCCAGGCTGGTTTAAAGCAATTAGTCCAACCAGTAACGATTCGCCCTTTGATGTGCAATTTGATTACAGTGAAGGGGTGGTGAATGCCTACACGGAACTCGGTACGATTCTCCATGTACGCGAAACACGTGACCCGGCAGCGCGGAGCTTGGAGCAGAAGTTTTTTATTGTCGCGGCAAATATACTTACGGGTAAGATTAGACGGCTCTATGCTGAGAACAAAAAGGAATATGAACCTGATACGGCAAGGGGCTCGGGATTTGATGAAATCATGACACTCAGTCCGGTTGCTTCGACCAGTGATCAAGAACTGACGACTGATGTAGATGAGGACTCTCTTACGGCGACATATCGTGGTCTTCATGACACTATGAAAGCAGCTTGGCAGCCGAAGCTAAAGTTCGCCGGCCGTGGCGCTATGCTTTACAAACCAGAAGGATATACCGAGTTTAACGTTCTTTGGCCGATCGCGCGACTTGACGAGGAGCGGCGGTTACTGGCACAAATTGCGCTTGCGACCGGACAGAAGCTTGGCGAGAGGGGAACAGTGATTTCTTTACAGTCACAGTATAAGGTAGCGCAGATAACCAGCTAGTTGACTATATCGCACAAAAGTGATTAAATCAGTGTTATGAACAGGTCAGGAGTTGCAAGGCTTATTCCCATTATTTTGATAGTCGTTATTGTGATTGTCGCAATTGCGGCCTTAGTTGGGCTTGGACGAGCAATTTTTGGTGGTGGTTCATCAGCGCCGAACGTGCATGATACGAATGAAGCCGCTCTTCTTAATACCGATGGTGATCGTAGTGTCAGCATGACGGTACGCGGCCCGATTGTAGCTGATGAAGATTTTCGGACTTACAAAGTTGAAGTTTCGCCGTCACAGCGTTCAATTACACAGTTTCAGGGTTATCAAAAGAACACCATTGACCATAAAACGTTCGCCAACAACACGCCGGCCTACGAACAATTTGTATATGCGCTTGATAAGGCGAACCTCGTGAAGGGCACGCCCTTTACGGATGACAAAGACGATACGCGCGGAGTTTGTGCCACGGGTAAATTATATGAGTTTGATATTTACTACAATGACAGTGATGTAGTACACCTCTGGACATCGACGTGTAGTGGCTCGCGCGGTTCATTGAATGCCAGCGTATCGCAGTTGAGTAATTTGTTTATACAGCAGATTCCGAACGGCACTGATATTCAAAGTATTGTTTCTCTCTAAGTAACGCGGACTGTATACTGGAAGGTATGGTACAGGCTATTATTTTTGATTGTTTTGGCGTGCTCGCCACTGACGGCTGGTTGCCGTTTCGCGACCGCTATTTTGGACATGACCCGGAGCTTTTAGAGCGGGCAAGCGTTAGTAATAAACGAGTCGATGCGGGCTTACAAAGTTATGATGATTTCTTTGAGGAAATGGCTACACTATCCGGGCTGGACGTGGCGGAAACGCGGCGACAAATCGTCAACAATGTGCCCAACGAGAAACTTCTTGCGTATCTGAGCCATGATCTCAAACCGCACTATAAACTTGGTTTTTTAAGCAATGCTGGACAAAATTGGTTGTCTACCATTTTTACACCTGAGCAAATTGAGCTGTTTGATGCGATAGTGTTGTCGTATGAAATTGGCGCTATCAAACCGGATCCGATTACCTATGAAACAGTAGCGATGAAACTTGGCGTGGCTCCTGAAGCCTGTGTATTTATCGATGATCAGCTGCGCTACTGCGACGGTGCCCGGGCAGTTGGCATGCAAGCGATTTGCTATGAGAATACTGAGCAAACGATCGCTGAGCTGGAGAAGATTCTGCATGCCTGAGTTACCTGAAGTTGAAACGATTCGCCGCGGACTACACGGGCTCCTTATAGGCAAGGTCATCACGGGCGTCAAATTTGATACACCTAAGAGCTTTCCAAATGCACCAGCTGATACGAGCAGTTTTTTGATCGGTGCGACAATTATGGACGTGCGGCGGCGAGCGAAAGTATTACTCATTGATCTATCGACCGAGTATACGCTGGTTATTCACTTGAAAATGACAGGACAAATGGTGTTTGTTGGTGAAAAACGTTTTGGCGCCGGTCATCCGAACGAAAGCCTCATTGGTACACTACCTGATCGGTCAACACGGGTCAGTATTACATTCAACGATGGCTCGCATTTGTATTTTAACGATCAACGCAAGTTTGGCTGGATGCGGCTCATGCCAACAGTAGAAGTGCCGAACATTGATTTTATGAAACGAGTTGGACCGGAACCGCTCGAGGCTGATTTTACGGCACAGGAATTTGCCGAGCGCTTCGTACGTCGATCAAATACGTCTATTAAGGCGGCGCTGCTTGATCAATCAGTAATTGCGGGCGTGGGTAATATTTATGCCGATGAAAGTTTGTGGGGCGCTAAGATTCACCCGCAGCGGCTGGTTAAAACGATCACGCCAGCGGAGTTCACGAGTCTTTACGAAGAACTACGAGCCGTTATGAATCTGGCAATTGCAAAAGGTGGCAGCACTGATAAAAATTACGTCAATGCGGAGGGTAAACGGGGAAGTTATCTTGATTTTGCGCGAGTATTTCGCCGTGAAGGCCAGACTTGTCCGCGTCATCCCGATGTGATAATCGAGAAGTTGCGGGTAGCTGGTCGCGGCACGCATATCTGCCCGGTGTGCCAGCAACTTTAGCATGTTATACTAGAGAACGATGAATATGGGTGGTTTCTTTGAGTCAAAGTTACGAGTCGCGGTGACAGTGCTACTCGGACTGGTGGTTGTTGCCGGCTTGACGATTCTTGCCCTAAAAGTTATCTTGCCGCAGCTCCATCATACTTCCGCCACGGTTAGTTTAACGTCGCAGCCAACTGCTCAAAGTGTGGTGGCGAATTTCCAGCGAGCTGGCGCTATTCCAGCGTTGACTGGCTTTACGATGCAGCCGGTATCTACGAGCATGAGTGGGCTTGTGTACCGCGAGCAGGGGCAGACGTATGATGTTTACGTCACTTCTCCCGATGCGGCGGCTTATAGTGCTAAGAAATCACTTGACTTTACGACGATCTCGTCACAAGTAACAGCTTTACTTAAATCTGATGGACTTGCGGTCGCTCGCACTGATTTGTCACCGGTAACCCCCGCTGTGACGTATGCGGGCGATACGATTGTTTGTCGGCTTGGTGGTAGCCAGGCAGGGCAAACTGCCAGCTATCAATTTGTTTGTCTTGCAAAAGACAGTATCACGGCCGAATATACGGCAATCGCGAAGCTGCTTGCACTCTACAAAAAAGCCATGCCTGGCGATACGCTGAATTTTACGCTTGCGAATCGAACGTATGCGAAAGAAGGTAATAAACAATCGGCACTACTAAGCCTGACGTCGGCTGATAATCACACAAAACCACGGATGCTGATGTTTGGTGCCGTAGATAATAGTTGGGAATATATTACCGATATTAATAGCGGTACGGTGAACCAGGGTAAATATATGATTTCTAACGCAGCCCTGCAGGCATTACATAATCCCAAATATGGCGATTTCCTCCTCAAACAACTGCCGCAGTAGGTAGCGTATAATGAGGGAAGTGATTACGCTGTTAGTTGGTGAGAATAGTTTTGAGGTTGAGCGCGCTCTCCAGGTGCTTACTGCTGACTTTGCGGGCGACCGCGAGTCGTTTGACGGGACGGAGCTGTCTCGGTCGTCGCTACCTGATCTTTTGATGGGGACGTCGTTGTTTGCCGTCAAACGACTCGTGGTGATCAAAGGCTTATCGGAGCAGGCGTTACTTTGGACTGAGCTTGAACAGTGGCTGCCGCGCGCCTCAGACGACATTCACCTCGTACTTGTGGAGCCGAAACCCGATAAGCGGACCAGAACATACAAAGCTTTGCAAAAAATCGCGGACGTGCGTGAATACAAGCCATGGGGCGAGCGGGACGTGGCACAGGCCGAGCAATGGGTGAAGCGTGAAGCGGAGAAGCTGGGACGGACGCTTGACGCGACGTTCGCACGGCGGTTAGTGCAGCGAGTCGGAGTTGATCAGTGGGCACTCTATAACGCGCTACAAAAACTGATCGTGCTCGATGACATAACGCTCGCTACGATTGACGATCATATTGAACCAAGTCCGAGCGAAAACGTTTTTAACGTCCTCGAGGCGGCGCTAAAGGGCGATGGCGTACGGCTGCAACAGATGATACGCACGCTGGAGTTGACGGAAGACCCATACCGTTTATTTGGGCTGCTCGGCGGCCAGGTATTTCAACTTGCGGCTCTTATAGTAACTGATAGGTCGAGCGCCAATGTGGCGAAAGATTTGGGGGCGCATCCGTTCGCACTGAGCAAACTCGCCTCCTTTGCTAAAAAGCTTCATAAAACGGAGGTAAAAAAAATGATCACGGCGTTCGCCGAAGCTGATCAAGCTATGAAGTCGAGCGGTGGTGATCCCTGGCTGCTCGTGGAGCGGGCGCTTATGAAAGTAGCGCTCATCGCGAGCCATCAAAAATAACCCTCACTGAAGGGTCATTTTTGAGAGGTAAAATCGATTATTTAGCAGCTTTTTTGGCAGCAGGCTTCTTAGCTGCCGCTTTTTTCGCTGGAGTCGCGGTTTTGGCAGCAGGTTTTTTAGCTGTAGTGGTAGTCGCTGGCTTCTTGGCGGCAGCTGCTTTTGGAGCAGCTTTGGCAGCAGGTGTCTTTTTCGTTGTCGCAAGCTTCACGCCGGCATCTTTGGCGATTTTTGCCAGTTGAGCCTTGCGGCGAGCAACAGTGTTTTTCTTGAGCAGTTTTTTCTTGACAGCGGTGTCGAGTTCGCTGTGAGCAGCACTTAAGCTTGCAGCGGTTGGTTTGTCGAGAAACGCTCGAACGGCGCTTTTGACGTCACGCTTGATACCGACATTACGTTCACGGCGTTTGATGGTTTGTTTGGCGCGTTTGATGGCAGATTTGATGATTGGCACGGTTTGTTCCTTTTCTTCTAGAATTTATATATACAATCAACGTGCGATTATAGGGGAAAAGAGTGGAAAAGTAAAGTGGGGTGGGAAGTTGACGTGCGCAAAGTACTTATGGTATAGTGACACCAAACTTTCTATACATAAACACCAGGAAAAAAATACATCTATGAACGAAGCGAGTAACGCCAAGCAGCAAATCGTTGAACGAATTAAAAACGCGACGAATATTTTAGTCACGGTCAGCAATAGTCCATCGGTTGATGAATTGTCGGCGGCATTGGGTTTGACGCTACTGCTCAACAAGCTCGACAAACACGCTACGGCAGTGGTAAGTGGCGATATTCCACCGGCCATTACCTTCCTCGACCCGGCTAAAACGTTTGAAAACACGATCGATAGCCTGCGCGATTTTATCATCGCTCTCGACAAAGAGAAGGCCGATCATCTGCGCTATAAGGTAGAAGGCGATGTCGTCAAGATTTTCATTACGCCGTATCGGACAACGATTACGAGTGAAGACCTGGACTTTAGTCAGGGTGATTATAATGTTGAGCTCGTGCTTGCGCTCGGAGTCAAAAACAAAGATCACCTCGATACTGCCCTGAGTGCTCATGGTAAAATTTTGCACGATGCCGCCGTGGCGACCCTAACAGCGGGCGAAACAACTAGTGAACTCGGGAGTATTGACTGGCATGATGATAATGCCAGCAGCCTTAGTGAAATGTTGGTCAGTCTGAGTGAAGCGCTCAAGGGTGATAAGCCGTTGCTTGATGAGCAGACTTCCACAGCCTTTTTGACCGGTATTGTGGCGGCAACTGATCGATTTAGTAATAATCATACTTCATCACGAGTCATGACGATGGCAGCGCAGCTGATGGCGGCAGGTGCGAACCAGCAGTTGATTGCAGCGAAGTTGCAAGAAGCCCACGCCATTGGCGACGATACTCCGTCACAGGATGACGGGACGACTAATCTCACAGAAAATAAACCGACAAAACTGAACAAAAAGGTCGAAGAGCCCCACGAAGAGACGCCAAAACAAGAGGACGGATCGCTTGACGTCGATCATGACAACTTGGAAGAGGTGAGTGCCGCGGTCGTGGCGACACAGCAAGCTCAGGCAGCCAAAGAAGCCGAAGAGCAGCTAGCGGAACAACTTGAGAAAGCAACTCCACCGGCGCCTATTGCACCGACCTTTGATCAAATCAAACAAGATCTTACAACCGATGCGCCAACCACACCCGTTGAGCCTCAGCCGCTGCGCGGGGCGGTCCACTCGTCGACATGGCAAGCTGACCGTCAAGATGAACCGCTCATGGGCGGTACGCTCAATGCGACAACGGAAGAGGCGGCCGACGATACTAGGCGCCAAGAAGAAGATGATCGTAATCGAACAATTTTAAACCATGACGAATCACCTGCCACTGTTGAGAGCGCCACACCAGCATATAGCTCGCCACTCAATGGAGCCGGCCAAGCGCAGTCTACGCCAGTCGCTAATCCATTTACTCAGCCGCCACAGACTTCCTTTGGCTCCGCGTCACCGTACGCTGCGGAACCATTGACGCTCACGCCACCAAGTCCGTCTCTTGCTGATATTGACGCGCAGAACCGGACTACGCCGGCACCCGAAGATCATGCACGGGCGGCTGTCGAAGCAGCTCTCAATACGGCACCAACGACACTATCGCTGAATCCCTTTGCAGCCGAAGCGTTCAGTACGCCACCGCAATCGACTGAGATGACACCGCCACCAATGCCACCGATGCCTGACTTTTCAACGTTGCCGCCACTGCCGCCATTACCAAGTTTTGAGCCGTCGTTACCACAGCCACACGAGCAACATCCTATCAATCCCGTCACGCCGCCAACGCTTGAGACTCCCACGCAGCCACCAACGAATGATCCTGGTCAGTTCCGTATACCGGGTCAATAACAATTAAGCAGTCACGGTTATATTATGCGTCGAAATGGCGCATAATTGTTTTTTTAGCATAGGAAGAGTACTATGGGCATAAGCTTAATAAAGTGTCGACACTAGCATATAAGTGGAGGAAATCATATGTCATTTAGTTCAGGCGGTGGTGGAGGTAGTAGTATTTCCACATCATCAGATGTCTCACTGAGTAACCCAGCCGACAGCCAGTATCTTGGGTATAATTCGGCAACAGCAAAATGGATCAATAAAGCGCCTGTGACGAAAACGAGTAATCTCACAAATGATGGCGATGGGACAAATCCATTCCCCACAATCAGTGGCGCCACCAAGATAGCCGTCGTTACATCTTTACCTGGCACGCCCGATCCTAATACCTTATATTTTGTAGCGCCGTAACTATGTCGTTCTCATCTATTTCTCACGGCACACATACGGTGACGGGCGTTTATAAAGGCTCGACGCTCATTTGGAGCCCGCCATCTCAGACGCCGGCTGTGCCGACATGGGATCATGTCGTGCTGGTTATTATGGAAAATCACTCTGATGCAGAAATTGTTGGTAGCGCGTCGGCGCCGTATCTTACATCGCTCGCACAGAATAATATCCATATGACTCAGTCGTTTGCGGTTACCCATCCGTCACAGCCAAATTATCTCGCATTATTCTCGGGCTCTACCCAAGGAGTGACGGATGATAATGCCTGCGGGCCATTTTCAACCACCAACCTCGGCCAACAGCTACTCGCGGCGAGTAAGACGTTTGTCGGTTACTCCGAAGATCTCCCCTCAGTCGGCTATACAGGTTTGACCTCTGGTGCGTACGCTCGGAAGCACAACCCATGGTCGGACTTTACGAATGTACCCACCAATCTCAATCAGCCATTTACTGCCTTTCCGACGGACTATACAACATTGCCAACGGTTTCGATTGTGGTGCCAAACCTCAACGACGACATGCACGACGGCACAATCGCCCAGGGAGATAGCTGGATACAAACGCATATGGATGCGTACATTACTTGGGCAAAAACGCACAACTCACTCTTTATTGTGACATGGGATGAAGACGACACGAGCGAGAGTAATCAAGTGGCGACCATTATGGCGGGAGCGCACCAAGTCGCCGGTTCATACTCACAGACGATCAACCACTACAGTGTTCTGGGTATGCTGCAAGATTCGTATGGCCTGGCACGTAATGCCGGTTCGGTAGGCAAGGCGTCGATTACGTATTGCTGGTCCTAGAATGCTTTCGGCTATGCGTATTGTATAGTAAAAGGCATGATTGACAGTATTCTACTAATCGATAAGCCTGCTGGGATGACCAGTTTTGGTGTCGTGGCGCGCGTGCGCCGCGTACTGACACGATCTGCGGGTAAAAAGATCAAGGTTGGCCACACCGGCACCCTGGATCCGTTTGCTACTGGCCTTATGATTCTCGTGGTTGGTAAAGAGTGTAAAAATGCTGGCAAGTATAGCAAGCTCGATAAAGTATACGAGGCCACCGTTCGACTGGGACAAACGAGTAGCACGGGCGATCCGGAAGGGGAGGTGACGACTATTTCGACACGGCAGCCTTCACGTGAGGAAACTGAACAAGTGCTGCGCCAATTCCAAGGCGAAATTACCCAGCGACCACCGATCTTTAGTGCCATTAAAGTTAATGGGAAACGGGCTTATAAACTGGCTCGTGATGGACAAAAAGTGGAGATTCCTGAGCGCCAAGTGATGATTTATAACTTAGAGCTGATCGAGTATAGCTATCCCGAGCTCAAAATCCGCACCCATGTCTCCAGCGGTACCTACATTCGCAGCCTGGCCGTTGATATTGGCGCGGCGCTTGGTGTGGGCGCCTATTGCACCGAGTTGCGGAGAATAAAGATCGCGGAGTGGTCAGTTGAGTCAGCACAAATGCTTGTCGACTTCGGAATTCACGACTAACCTGTTGAAAACTTTTTTATTCTCTGGTACAATACATTCTTGATGATAACAGCAGACAATAAAGCCAAGGCACTTGCTTTGACACAGACGCACAAAACCGACGTTGGGAGCCCACAGGCCCAGGCGTCAGTTTTGACGACTCGTATCAAAGAGATTACCGAGCACCTGAAGGTCAACAAGCACGACCACATGGCTCGTCGCGGCTTGATTCAGATGGTTGGTCGTCGTAAACGCTTGCTGAAGTACCTCGAGTCGAAAGACTTCGACGCCTACAAGGCAACCGTCGCCGCCCTCGGACTCCGCAAGTAACTTGCGGAGTTTTTGTTTGACGAAGAATCTATTGCTTTCTCTTAATTTATCGATTACCAATGCAAAACCCCTGGCTGCCGAGACCTTGTGGGCCGGCAGCGCAGGGGTAGTGCGTGGTGTTGATCAGAACTGAATTTGAACGCTTGGGATGACCGTGATCAGCCAGATCAGGAAATTCCAGAGCCACATCACCGGGTTGTTGACCCACCAGCTCAGTGCGGTGTTGATCCACGGCGCAAACACGGCAGCGATTTGCAGTCCCAGGCCGAACCAGAACAGCCACCACCCAGACGTGTTCTTGATGTAGAGCAAGCCGAGCAGCAGCACGATCAGTATGAGGATGATGCCGCCACCGACCATAATGCTCGTACCCAAGTGCATCTTGCTGTTCAGCCAGACTTGCAGATTCCGGTAGAAGCTGGTCGTCAGCGACGCCAGTAGCGGTGTCGTGCTGAGTGATGCGACGACCGAACCGGCCGAAAGCAAGACTACAACATCGATCAGCGTATCGCGTGTCGTGTGGACATCCTCACGACGATAGCGACCACTGATGTGTAACGCCACGTATAGAGCGATCAGCGATGCGACGAACGCAACGAGCCAACCGGGTATCGGGGTGAATCCTCCTTCGTTGATGGATGTTTCCGTCAGAATGTGTGAAGCAGCGTGCATGATTACCTCCTCAGGTAATTGACCAACAGGGCCACGCATAATTAAGATAATAGGCTTGTCGATTCGCAATTGCAATACAAGGAGTTATAATCGGTGTCAATATTTTTGAAGCTTTAATGAATATATTCTGATGAAACGTGGAGATTGATTACTCATGACACCACATGACTTCCTGACCATAGAGTGCAGATAAGGTATAATAGGTACATCACTCAAATAGGTGAAATAAGTGGTGGATAAAGATATTTGTGCATAACAAATTTCTGTACCCGTTACTTATTCACCGCAAAGAAGAACACGAGTGAATAAAAAGGAGGACGCTATGTCTACGATTAACCCTAACGGTAAGGAGATTATCTCTGTTACCACTGATCTTTGTGGTCGCGAATTAAAACTAGAAGTGAACCGTGTCGGTTTTCGTACCACGGCTAGTGTGCTGGTAACCTACGGCGAAACGGTTGTACTCGGTACGGCCATGGTTGGCAAAAAGCCACTGAGCGGCATGGATTATTTCCCGCTCTCAATTGATTATGAAGAAAAAATGTATGCAGCTGGTAAGATCAGCGGCAGCCGCTTCATTAAGCGCGAAGGCCGGCCGTCTGATGAAGCGATTTTGATTGGCCGCTTGATTGATCGTCCGATTCGTCCGCTCTTTCCCAAGGGTTACCGCCAAGAAGTGCAGACCGTAGCGAGTGTACTTTCAATGGATCCAACCTTCCGGCCTGATATGGTCGCCATGATTGCTGCCTCAAGCGCGCTGATGCTGACCGGTGCGCCGTTCGATGGCCCAGTCGCCGGACTGCGTGTCGGCCAGATTAACGGTGAATTTAAAGCCTTTTTGACGGCCGAAGAACGCGACGAGAGCGACCTCGACCTCGTGGTTGCCGGTATCGAAAGTGGTATTACTATGGTGGAAGCCGGCGCCAATGAAGTGTCTGAGGGCACGGTGGCCGATGCGCTGGCGTGGGCCTTTGAGCAGTTGCAGCCGGCGATTGCCTTGCAAAAACAATTAGTTGAAAAGGTCGGCGTCCAGCCGCTTGACTACGAACTGGTGCTGCCGAATGATGATTTCCAAAAAGTGGTTGACGAATGGGTTGAGGGTAAACTGGGCGAAGATCTCCGTAAGCCATACCCAGAGCGGAACGAACTTGTCGCAACCTTGCGCGATCAGTTCCACGTCGCCATGGCTGAAAAGTTTGGCGAAGACGACTACAAAGACCTCCGCGACGAATACGACGAGGCCTTTACGATGGCACTCCACAAGGATGTGCGTAAGGGGATTGTTGAGCATAATTTACGACCCGATGGCCGCCAACTCGATGAAATCCGTCCACTGAGCTCTGAAGTTGGCATCTTGCCACGCGCGCATGGTTCATCGATCTTTACACGCGGTGTCACGCAGGGTCTCAACATTGTTACCTTGGCACCACTCAGTTTTGCGCAGATCGTTGACACGATGGAAGTTACTGATGGCGAGCGCCGCTACATGCACCACTACAACGCCCCCGGCTATACGGTTGGTGAAGTCCGCCGCCTCGGTTCACCTGGTCGTCGTGAGATTGGTCACGGCTACCTGGCCGAACGCGCCCTGATCCCTGTCTTGCCAAGTGAGGAAGACTTTCCATACGCAATTCGTTCGGTGACGGAAATCATGAGTCAAAATGGTTCTACCTCAATGGCTGCCACTTGTAGCTCTTGTCTGGCATTGATGGACGCCGGTGTGCCGCTGAAGCGCCCCGTATCTGGTATTGCCATGGGGCTGATGATGGACGGTGACACGCCGTATGTCCTCAGCGACATTGCCGACGCCGAAGACTTTGCGGGTGACATGGACTTTAAAGTTACCGGAACCGAAAAGGGTATCACGGCGATTCAGATGGACATGAAGGTCCACGGTTTGCCGGTTGAAATCTTGCGCCAGGCGCTCGAAAAAGCCAAACCCGGCCGCAAATTTATCCTCGATCATATGCTGACAACCCTGGCGGCTCCACGCTTGAGCCTGAGCCCGTATGCACCACGGATTGAAAAGATTAAGATCAATCCAGATAAAATTGGCGCGGTCATTGGTAAGGGTGGGGAAGTTATCAACAAGATTACCGCCGAAACGGGTGCACAAATTGACATCAAGGAAGACGGCCTTATTACGGTCGCCGCTATTGACGCGAAAAATATCGAGAAAGCCATCAACTGGATCAAATCACTCACCGAGGAGCCGGAAGTTGGCCGTATTTACGAGGGTAAAGTCGTCAGTATCAAAGACTTTGGCGCCTTTGTAAACATCATGCCAGGTATCGACGGTATGGTGCACATTTCTCAGCTCTCCGACGAACGGGTCGAAAAGGTTGAGGACGTGCTGCATGAAGGTCAAATCGTGAACGTCAAACTGACCGGCATCGACGAACGCGGCCGCCTCAGTCTTAGTCTCAAAGACGCCAAGTAACTATAGTATATGGCAAATTAGAGCCCTAAAATCTCTAATTCTATGTTATAATATGTATATCTATCCATGTCTATGAAAGTTTGGTGAGGAAATGGGACTATGGTTGATAATTATTGCCGCTGTAGTAGTGGCGGTATTGGTGGTGGCGATTGGCAGTGTCCGTAAAAGCAGATCGCCAAGAGGCCTTCCGATAGCAGATGATCCGGGAGACTTTTAGCACCGGTACGGCTGACTTTACAGCTTGCAGGCCCCACCCGAATGATGTTCGGGTGGGGTTCTTAATTTTTATACTATACCAATGAAATGTGATCAAAGACGCCAAGTAATGGATGATGGAGTAAAATAGCACCACAGCGAATAACAGTATTATTTTTGATAGGTCAGAAAGAGTGCTTGCCACTGTTCTAAGCTGAGCTGAGACGGACGAAGTTCGGAAGAAATTCCAGCTTTGGCGCGCGGTGTTTTTGCAAAAAACTTTTGCTCGGCAAAACAGCGGGCCACAAAATCACGATAGGCGGCGAGCTGAGGCGGGGAAATGAGCGGTGTGTCGCGCAGTTTGAGTTCTAGGAGAACCGTGTCAACGGCCGGTGGCGGCGTAAAATCGGTTCGTTTGAGCGGTCGCCGCACCTGGGCTGTAAAACGAGCGCCGAGCTGTGCGCCAAGTTGGGCGGTGAAATGATGGGGACTGGGGACGAGCTTCTGGGCAAATTGCTTTTGCACAATCAAATACATGGCCTGCGGTGGTCGGTCGCCTTCAGTATATTTGCGGACGATTTGAGCGCTGAGGTGAAAGGGGATATTGGCGAAAATTTTGTACGGTTTAGTGGGCGGGGTGACGGTAAGGATATCTTTAGCGACGATGGTAACGTTGTCGTAGTCGGCCATATTTTTGCGGAGAGCCACGAGCGCGCGAGGCTCTATCTCCACCGCGACCACTTTCCGGCAGCGCCTCGCAAGCACACTGGTAATGACACCACTGCCGGCGCCAAGATCATACACCAGATCATTTTTATGAATATTTGAATGACCGATAAGTTCAGCCACAAGTTGCGGGCCACTGAGGAAATGTTGGGCATGAGTATGAAGCCGTTTCATTACTGTCTACTATAAGCTACTACACAATGTCTAGATAGATGCTTCCCAGTCGAACATAACTTCGTCTTCGCGGTAGCCGCCACGACCCTCGCCAATGTGTTTGAAATCCTCCACGAATTCAATCGACTTCAGGTATTTAACCATTTTGTAGCCAAGTTTTCGTTCGCAGCGGAGTCGGAGTGGTGCGCCGTGTTCGAGGTTGAGTGGTTGCCAGTTCATCTCATAGGCGAGAATTGTCTGCGCGTCGTACATATCTGAAAGGCGGAGCGCTTCGTAAAACGGTTTGCCGCTGGCATCAACGTCATAGGCGTGAAAGACGACATATTTCGCTTTTTTGCTGGGCCGCGCTCGTGCCATAATTTCGCGCATCTGCACGCCACCCCACTGCCCGATGGCACTCCAGCCTTGGATACAAATATGCTTGGTAATTTGTTCTTGCTTGGGCATCGCTTGCAGCTCGGCGAGGCTGAGCGATAATGGAGTTTCAACCAGACCACCGACTTGTAAGCGCCAATCCTTGTATTGACCAGCGGTTAAAGTGTGAAACTCTTCAGTCTCTGGTGGGTAGCCATTGACGCGGAAAAATTCTGAAATATCCTCTTTTTTATATGTTTTTCGTGGCGCGAGACGACCAAACAGGCCGTGAATCACTGGGTTTAAGATGCTGACTAAAATTTTGCGCATAGTGACGCGGTGGTTGAGCGTAAAGAACGTGATCGCCACGTTAAAGACTAGCAGGAGGAGTAGCGCCGAAACGAATACCGTTAGCGCCGCCGCGAAATCGACGTTGGTCGTACCAAAGGTAATCAGTTTGACGTTATTGTAAAAATAGACAAGCGCCACGAGTGTGACGTGGATGATAATGAAAAGCGAGAAGCCAATCATGCCGAGGAAGTGGAGACTGCGCGCAACTTGGCGGCGACCGCCGAATAGCAGTGTGTACTGGGGGAAACGGTTGGTAAATGCGGGTGACATAGCGAGCGCCGTGATGATCATCAGCGGCGCCAACACGAAGACCACACCGGCATAGGTGAGTTGCTGGAGCGAATCGTAGGGATTAAAAGCTGTCTCGGGTGGAATATGTAGCGTTACGTATCCAACAAAGTCGTGGATAGCCTGGGGAAAAACATCCCAGCTGGTCGGAATCAGCCGACGCCACTCACCACTCAAAAACATATAAGCGTAGTAGACCATACCGGTAATGATCCAGATAATGGCAGCTGTAAAGTGCCAGTTACGCGCCATGCCAAACTCTTTATGGCCGCCACCCGGCAAAGCGTAGTGACCGATATGTTCAGCCTCATCATGCGCGGTCCAGAGTTTATCCTTTGGCATCTTTTTCTTGCCAAATTTCAACCAATAATTATCGCGCCGCGTGTGATCGGTCCAGTATAAAAAGGGGTGGTCGGCGAGAATATGGAGGCCGCTACGGATCAGCAAAATAATCGCGAATAGGTTCACTAAGTGTAAAATAACGATAATCAGCGGCATACTGTCCTCCTTCTGCTGCTATTGTACGCTTTTTATACCCCGGTATACTAGACATGTATGGGTAGTACAAAACACCAAGCACTCGCGGTGCTTAAGCAAGAAATAATCGAGCGCGGAGTCTGCCGCGAGCTTGCCGATCAGGCGACGCAACTGGTGATGGGTGATGGTAATGTTGATGCCGAGATTGTGTTTATTGGCGAGGCGCCGGGTAAAAAAGAAGATGAATCTGGCAAGCCGTTTGTGGGCGCGTCGGGCAAGTTTTTAAATGAAATGCTCGCCCAGGCAGAGCTGGTACGTGGTGATGTCTACATTACCAATGTCGTGAAATACCGCCCGCCAAACAACCGCGACCCGAGCCCAGCGGAAAAGCAGGCGTTTATGCCATATCTCCTCAAACAACTTGAAATTATTAATCCTACCGTCATCATCACGCTAGGCCGGCATAGTATGGAGTATTTCTTGCCCGACGCAAAAATTGGGCAAATCCATGGCCATGCCGTACGCAAAAAGGTGAAATATCACGACGGATCTACGCACGAATGGTTAATTGTACCGCTCTATCACCCAGCAGCAGCCCTCTATAATGGCAGTCTCCGCCAAACGTTGATTGAGGACTTTTTGCGGGTACCAGAAATTATTCGCCGACTATAACACGAGGTCTTCAGTGTCATCACTAACTTCCTTAAGTACCGCACCACCGGATCTAGATGTTCGTCATCAGGGTAACGGAGAGGCTATACTTGCTTTTTAGGAAATAAAGTTATATAATTTGTGCTAACATCGACCAAAACAATTTGGTGATGAACCTACAACGAGCGGAGAACTATCATGTTTGGACGTAAGAAGCAGTTGGCACCAGCGCCCTACAACCGTCCGGTGGCGGCTGCGTATCTTTACGCAGGCGAGCTTGCGCAGCGCGCACAAGCACTCGTCTATGGAGAGCAACCTTTGGTTGGTGAAGCTATCACGAATGGTTGCGTCGTCAGCGAAGGGGATGGTGTCTGGCAGATGAGGACGACAGAATCTCCCTTTTTCGGTCTCTTGCTGCTGAACTTCCAGCAGCTTGCTAAGGCGCTTAAGGCCGATCCCGTGATCCAGGTGAGGGGCTTCGCCTACGACAGAGAAGGTGACACCTACCCATATCCAAACGCCCGTCATGAATTTGAGAATCCTCGGCAGATGGAGGCGTGGCTGGAAGGTATCGGACCGCACCATACCTGGTATTACCATGTCAAATCTCTCGGGATCCGTGTTCGGGCCCGCGCCAATCTCTGACCCGATGGAGGGCCGGGGTGTCGGCAGATGCCGGCACCCCGGGAGACCGCTCGTTGTATTAATCCTTGTTTTTAGAGAAATTATCTATTGTGGAAAAATGATAGCAGCGATGTATCGCTGCTATCTTCTCATGTTGGCAACACACCTTCGTAACGGAACCTATTGCTGTTGACCTCGTAAGATTGACAGCGAGCCCTCATTTTGCTACAATAGATCTACTTACAAGAGGGAATCAGACTGTCCGAGACATACCATTTCCCCTCACTCGTATTTATTTTTTGAAAACACTATTTATTTCATAAACAAAAGGAGAAATAAAACATATGGGTCAACGAAGACTCCAAAACGCCCAAGCGGACGATCAAAGTAAACGCCCGCAAGGACAGCAACGACAAAAATCAAATAACACGGTACTGAACAACACCACGACCCGCAAGGGTGAAGTGTTCCGCGCTCAGCGCCGCACCAGCGAGAATGTGAACGTGCAGGCATCACAGCACATGATTAATGTGCCGGTCAATAAATCAATTTATAACGGCTACCAAGGACGTCAGTTTAGCGTGGCTGACCAAAAACGCCAGCCCCGCACGAACGGCCCTAAGTTGAAAATTATGCCAATTGGTGGCCTCGGCGAGATGGGTATCGGCAAAAATATGATGGCGATCGAATACGAAAACGACATTATTGTCATCGATGCCGGCTTCCTCTTTCCAGGCTCTGATTACCCGGGCATCAATTACATCACACCGGATATTAGCTATCTCGAAGAGAATAAGCACAAGATCCGTGCTCAGGTCTTCACGCACGGCCACCTCGATCACATTGGTGCCTACCGTCACTTTGCCCACCGGATTCCAGCGCCAATTTACGCCAGTAAGTTTACGCTCGGCATGGTTCAGCGCACGATGGAAGAAGCCACCAGTGGTTTCGAACCTGACTACCGTGAAATGAACCCCGAGGCGCACGAGCAGATTCAAGTTAGTGATAACTTCAGTATTGAACTGGTACGCGTGAATCACTCGATTCCTGATGCGACCGCTGTCGTCATCCGCACGCCACTTGGTGTCCTGATCGATACGGGCGACTGGCGCTTTGAAGAAAACCCGGTTGATGGAAGAAAGTTCGATCTCGAGCGCTTAACTGAAATTGCCACCAAAGAAGGCATCTTGCTGCTGATGAACGAGTCGACCAACTGTGAATCAGAGGGCACGCACACACACGGCGAGTTTGATATTCAGCGCAGTATGGGTGAAGTGATGGAAAAATATCCCAACAGCCGCCTAATCATCAGCTGTTTTAGTAGCCAGATTCATCGTATGCAGATTATTCTCGAAGAGGCGAAGGCGCACGACCGCAAGGTTGCGTTTGCCGGCTATTCCATGATCCAAAACCTGGAAGTCGCGCTGCGCGCTGGCACGATTAAGATTCCAAAAGACGTTGTCGTGAAGATGGAAGATGTCGTGAAGTTGCCTGATGGCAAAGTGACGATTGTTTGTACCGGTTCACAAGGTGAATTTAACGCCGTACTTAACCGTATGGCTAGTGGCTCGCACAAGTTCATCAAGATCAAAAACTCTGATGTCATCGTCTTTAGTTCCAACCCGATTCCTGGTAACGAAAAGTACGTCGTCCGTACCGTTGACGGCCTCATGCGCGAGGGTAGTGACGTTATTCAAAACGGCAAAACACACTTGACCGGCATTGGTCCGCTCCACCTCTCGGGTCACGGCTACTACGACGATCACGTTAAGTTGATCAACGCCCTCAACCCGAAATACTACTTGCCAATTCACGGTGAGTTCCACATGTTGGTGCATAATGCCGAGCTGGCTGAAAAAGAAGCTGGCATTCCGCGTGACAACATCTTTGTTTGTGACAGCGGTGACGTGATTGAAATTACGACGGAAGGCGCCAAGAAAGCAGGGCGTATCCCCGTTGGCGGTATTATGTACGATGATTCGGGTGCGATTGTGTCCGAAGTGGTGTTGAAAGATCGTATCCACATGGCCACTGAAGGTATGTTTGTGGTTGTGCTGACGGTTGCTCGTGGTAGCGGCCGCCTCATGACCAGCCCGGATATCATTTCACGCGGCTTCATTTACCTCCGCGACAGTGAAGAGCTGATGGGCATGATCCGTCAGTACTTGAAGCAAAAAGTTGCTCGCAGCTTTAGCGGCAAACGGATCGATCTTGATGTCATGAAAAAAGAGCTCAAAGATGAGATTACGCACATTTTGTACGATCAAACTCGGCGCACGCCAATTGTCATCCCGGTGATTAACGAGATCGGTGGCGGTGGCCAAGGTGGCAATGCTGGTGCTCAGCACTACGACCGCCGCGATAACCGCCCCGACCGCCGTCGTAACGAGGCACAGCCAGACGGCGAGCAGGGAAATTCCTACAAGGTCCCAAAGCAGTTCCCGGCTCCGCAAGTTCCCGATACCGAAGCTAACGATACTAAGGCTCGCCAAGCTGCCGAATCACGTCCGTATTAGTTAGTTAAGGGCGGCTTAATTGCAGGCTGATACGTCATACATATACTTGACGCAAAACAGTAAGCATGCCACAATTTAGCCACTATGGAGCGGCTTGGCTTTTCTGACGGCATTTATGTACATTCGACGGTATATCGACCAGATGGTCCCGAAGCCTCTTCGGAATTTGTAGTGCCGCCAGTCGAACTTACCTTGTCAGATGATGAAAAAACAGTTTTCAACCAGGCAAGCGAGGAGATTTTGACAACCTACACGTCACCAGTGCGTGGTGGTACGGCCTCACGTGACTTACAATATGTCATTGCTAATGATAATGACGATACGACTACCACTGGTATTTTCTTCCCAGGTTGGGGCGGCTCATCGCAAACAGCCTCAGGGCGCTTAGAGATTGCGCGCTTAGCGGCAAAAAATCCAACCACTCGCTGGGTTGTACCAACGACGCCCGGCATGGATGGTTCTGATCGTTTGCCGGCGTCTATTCGTCACGAACTTCACCGTACCGGGAGCTTCATCTCAGCTGGTGAATTTATTCTACAGGGATTGCGTCCGGCCTTAGCTGATGATGAACCGCTTGATATTTTCGCGTTCTCGCAGGGAGATAATTTTGCGGCTGGTTTAGCAGTGGCGGCCGAGACTAATCACATACATGACCTCAAGGTGATTGACCCTGTGGGCCTGCAAAAACGTAGTTGGTTAGAGATGTTTCACGCCTCGGTCATTAAGGCCGGCGCCAATGCTAAGAGTTATTGGGCGGCTAGCTCAGTAGATCCGGAAAGTATTTTGGTGCGCCATAGTAAAATCAGTGTGAACGAGTCGAGTCGGCGTCGTACCGTTTACGAGAGGTTAGGTGCTTTCGTCGACACTCGTTTTCGCTATCCACGAGCAGTGGGTCGGGCAGCCTTTTTGGCTGATTTGCAACTGGCTCTCGCTAATATATCAGGCGAAGTAACCGTGATGATTCCTGATAAAAGTGAGTTCAATAGTTTACCAAATGTCTCGACAAAATTGGCAAGCTTGGCGATTAAATCCGCGGCAAAGATTCGAATGGATAACTTTAACGGCACGCATGCATTTCTGGCTGGTCACCCCAATGTACTGGCGAGATTTGCTGGTAGTTTGACTCAAGCATAAGCCTATTGCCAAATGTGGTAAAATTTGCTATAATATAGAGGAGTAAGAGAAGAAAATCAGTTTGCTTATTTTCTTCCGAACGATGACGTATTACATCGACGAAGTTGATATAATGCAAGTTTATGACACATAAGACAGCAAGAACATAGTAGAATAGAAATAGTTATGGCTAAAAAAAGAAAAACCACCCGCAAAAAAGGTTCCAGCAAAAACACTGTTCCGCAGCACACGTTACCGGCTGGTTTTTGGGCGCAGGTGTGGGCAGTTGTACTAATCGCGATTTCGATCTTGTTCGTAATTGCTTGGTTTAACGCCGGTGGTCCAGTGTTGGAATGGGTCCATCAAGCAGCCCTCAATACTATTGGCTACGGCGTCTATGTCGTGCCACTCCTTTTTGTCTACGTCGCTGTGGAGATTTTTCGAGCCGAAGATAACCGTTTGTCATTTGCGATGAAGTTTGCCACCGCGATGCTGATTGTTTGGTTCGCTGGACTGTTTGGTTTAATGAAAAATAGTGCAGGTCACACGACCGGTGGTTTTGTCGGCGATACGATCAATGGTGCGACATTAGCATTGGTCAATAGCGGTATCGCGGCCTTTTTGTATATTTTATTGATTATTATTACGACGCTGTTTGTCGTGCGCGTGTCGCCAATTACGGTTATCAAGAAGATTTGGGAGATTGTTCGTCGCGACACGAGCGAGCAAGACGCGAATGTGAATGTGATGCGTAAAGTTGCGGCCATTGATGCACCGAAGCATCAAGCCATCGGTGAAATTAAGCTCAATGCTGGTGTGCCAATGCTTGACGAGCAGGAACGCCAGCTGGAAGATAAAAAATCTGGCCGCCTATCAACTTTGAAGGGTAGTGTGGTGCGTGATAAGGCCGCTGAAGATCAAGCGGCGCTCGTGGCGGTGAGTGACCCAAACTGGAAATCGCCGAGTCTTGATTTACTTGAAAAGAAGCAATCGCCTGCCGATGCTGGTGACGTCCAACAAAATGCCCAGATTATTCGCGATACACTGGCTGAATTTAACATTGATGTCGAAATGGAAGGTGCGAACATCGGTCCGAAGGTGACGCAGTACACCCTTAAACCGCCAAGTGGTGTGAAACTGACGCGTATCACCGCACTCGAAACCAATATTGCGCTCAATTTGGCAGCGCAAACACTACGTATTGAAGCGCCGATTCCTGGTCAGCGAGCAGTTGGTATTGAAGTACCAAACCGCAAGGCGGCCGACGTGCGCCTGTATGGCGTGCTCAGTAGCAAACAGTGGAAGAATAATTTTGAGCCACTTAGTTTTGCGATTGGGAAAGATATTTCTGGTGAAGCCGTGGTCGGAGAGCTCAATAAAATGCCTCACTTGCTGATTGCCGGTCAGACGGGTAGTGGTAAGTCAGTCATGATCAATACGCTACTGACCAGTTTGCTCTACCGCAACAGTCCAAGCGAAATGAAGCTGATTTTGGTTGATCCAAAGCAGGTTGAGATGGCGCCTTATGAAGACATTCCACACTTGCTCACCCCTGTTATTACCGAACCGGAAAAGACCATCAGCGCCCTCAAATGGGCGGTGAACGAGATGGAGCGCCGCTACAAGCTACTTGCCGAGGAAAAGCTCCGTGATATCAAGAGTTACAATCAACGGATTCAATCGGGCAGCAAAAAGATTTCTGTGGAAGACAGCGACGGGCACGCCCAACGAGTTGATAACGGCGCTATGCCGTACATTATCATCGTCATCGATGAGCTCGCTGACCTCATGATGGTGGCGGCGCGTGATGTTGAAGCCTTGATCGTGCGTCTCGCCCAAAAAGCTCGTGCCGTAGGTATCCACCTAGTGCTCGCGACCCAGCGTCCGTCGGTCGATGTTATTACCGGTCTGATTAAAGCCAACGTACCGGCTCGAATCGCCTTTACGGTCGCATCACAAATCGACAGTCGGACAATTCTTGACCAAGTCGGTGCCGAAAAGCTGCTTGGCCAGGGTGATATGTTGATATTGACGCCGAGTATGAGTAAGCCGAAGCGTATCCAGGGTGCGTGGGTGATGGATGAAGAAGTTGCGAAAATTACGGATCATCTGCGCATGCAGTCGGCGCCACAGTATAACGACGAAATCATTTCCCAGCCTGTTCAGCTTAACGGCAAGGGTGGTGTTGTCATGGACTTTTCTGGTAGCGGTGGTGACGATACCTACAACGAGGCGCTTCGTGTGGTGGTAGAAAGTGGTAAGGCCAGCGCTAGCTTGTTGCAACGTCGCCTTGGCATCGGCTACGCCCGCGCTGCACGGTTCATCGATATGATGGAAGAGCAGGGAGTTGTCGGTGGGGCCAGCGGCAACAGTAAGCCGCGTGACGTGCTTATTACGAGTCTTGACGATATCGGTGGCGGCAGCGACGGCGACATATAACAGCCACTAGGTTTGAAGCCCTCCGAGATCTAGCTTTTTCCACAGTTTCTGCTATAATTAAGGAGTTATCAACTCGGCTTGTTCTTAGAAACAAGCATCCATAATGGATTTAATATGGATTCCAAGGGAGGAAATCTATGAAAGAATACGAACTAACCGTTCTGATTCACCCTGATCTCGAAGCAGATATCGAGACGCCACTGGCCAAGGTGCGTGATATTATCACCACTGCGGGCGGTACTATTACCAAGGAAGACAACTGGGGCAAGAAAAAACTTGCCTACCAGATTGCCAAGCAAGACTTTGCCGTCTACGTCTACTTTGACGTGACGCTTCCAAGCGACGCGCCACTGAAGATTAGCAACACCTTGAATATTACCGACGAAGTGATTCGCTACCTGCTCGTCACCGTCGACGAAAAGGGCCGCAAAGCGCTTGAAGAAGCCAAGGCTTCAGCTGCAAATAGCGACGATACTAAAGAAGAGGAGTAGAGCATATGGCACGAAGTGTAAACCAAGTCATTTTGATGGGCCGCCTAACGCGTGACCCAGAAGTTCGCACCACATCAACCGGTAAAACCGTCACAAGTTTTAGCCTGGCCGTTGACCGCGCCGGTCAAGACGATAGCGCTGATTTCTTCAACGTTACCGCCTGGGAGAAGCTTGGCGAACTGGTGAGCCAGTACCTGTCAAAGGGTCGCCGCTGCCTCGTTCAAGGCCGTCTGCGCCAAGACAGCTGGGATGACAAAGAAACGGGCAAGAAGCAATCTCGTATCGAGGTTGTCGCAACTGATGTCACCTTCCTTGATGGTCCAAGTGGCGACAACAATGGCGGTTCAAGCAACAGCCAATCACGCCAGCAAAACAGCAAGTCTGACGATGTCGTTATTGAAGACATCGACGACAAACCCATTGATCTCTCAGAGATTCCATTTTAACAATATTTAAGAAAGGAGAGCCAAAGAGGGAAAAGCACAGCCGGATCGATGAATTTATTTCATCGTCCGCGCGATAGGAAAAACCGTAGGTTTGTCCTATAAAGTGAGCCCGAAAGGCGAACGTCACATGAAACGATTTAAAAAAGACACCCCCGCATACTTTGACTACAAAGACGTCAAAACATTGCAACGATTTATTAACGCCTACGCGCAAATCGAGCCTATTTCAAAAACCGGCCTCAGCGCCAAGCAGCAACGACAACTGGCAACCGCTATCAAGCGTGCTCGTCACCTTGGCTTGTTGCCATTTGTGACGCAAGGTTAACGTAAATACAAGCTTGTATGTGGTAGGGTGAAGCCTGCCGCATATCATTTTGTATGTACACCTCAAACAAGGAGATTTTTATGTACCAACCAACTGATTTAAAAAAAGGCGTTGTCTGCCAGATCGACGGCAAGCCCTACCGCGTAGTGGAGTATGGCCAAAAAGTCATGGGCCGCGGCGGCAGTATCGTCAACGTTAAGCTGAAGAACTTGATTGATGGCAGTGTCATTCCCAAGACCTTTAAGGGTCAAGACAAGATTGAACGCGCCGAAGTGAATAACAAAACAGTCCAGTACCTTTATGCTGACGGGGACACGTTTTACTTCATGGATCCGGAGACCTTTGAACAATTTGAACTCAGCCGGGATATTGTAGATACCGCCGCCAGCTACCTCAAAGAAGGCGACAACTTAAACCTGCAGTTCTTTGGCGAACGGGTGATCAACGTGGAGCTCCCCAAGAATCTCTATCTAGAAGTTACCTATACGGAAGATGTCGTGAAAGGTGATACGACCAGCAATGTCCTCAAGGATGCGACGGTTGAAACTGGCCTAACCGTGAAAGTCCCATCGTTCATCAAAACGGGTGATGTGATTTCAATTGATACGGCAACGGGCGATTACCGCGAACGGAAGAAAGACTAACGCTAATGTCGCTCGAAAGGTTGATGATTGCATCAACAGTTTCATCAGTCGAGGTTGGTGATGAATTTGAAAAGCTGCCTTCCCACCTCACCGTCATACCGTGGTTCGCGCTTGATGAGCAGCGCTGGCCTGAACTTGACGCGCATTTGAAAGAAATGGAGTTAGAGTACCCAGCTGGGCCATTTCCGCGGGCCTTCGTGGGGGATCGTGTCAAATATGGTCCCGAGAACGATATTGAAGCTCATCGGGTCATGATTGATGCGATTGGGGGGTTTCCGCTGTACGCTAGTCTCTATGGCATGATTCGTCATTTGGGCAGCGAACTCGATACAACCTATGCCGGCATGTCGTGGCCGCCCCATATGAACGATACAGTAGACCAGGCGCACCAAGAAGATCAACTGTTGCGATTTGATAATTTGACCGTATTTCAACACGAGTTTAAGCGCATGAAGCGGGTCAAAGCATTGTATCGCTGGGGAGTGTACGTTGATGAAACAGCGTCTTGATGCCGCAGTGGTCGGCCGAGGTCTCGCGCCAACGCGCTCGCAGGCGGAGAGCTGGATTCGACTTGGCAAGGTGACAGTAGATGGTGTCGTGGTGACAAAACCAGGCACGTTTGTGCGCGAGACAGCCAAGCTGGAGCTGACAGCCAGTGAACAATATGTCAGCCGAGCGGGCCTGAAGTTGGCTAGTGTGGCAGAGCTTCTAAAACTCGACTTTCGAGATAAAATAGTCCTCGATGTCGGCAGTAGTACCGGCGGTTTTACTGATTATGCGCTGCGCCATGGAGCGAAAAAGGTTTATGCCGTTGACGTAGGCACTGACCAGCTACATCCAAGTCTACAGGGTCATCCACAGATTGAGCTCCATGAAAAAACAGATATTCGCGATTTTTATATAGAGCGTGAGAAGCCGGAAATTATTGTTATTGACGTATCGTTTATTAGTTTGCGGGAGATTTTGCCACATCTCGCGAACTATCTGAGCAATGATCATACTCAGATCGTCGCGATGGTAAAGCCACAGTTTGAAGCCGGTCGCAACCAAACCAATAAAGGCATTATTAAAAATGACGCCATGCGCCGTCAGATTTTACGTGACTTCGAAATGTGGGCGAAGCAGTACTTCGCCATTATCGATAAACGCGACAGTGAAGTGGCGGGTGCGAAGGGTAATCGCGAGCGGTTTTACTTACTACGGGTTATTTACAGAGAGAAAGCAGCGTGATATAGTGCGGTGATGCGGGCGACTCGTCGTTTTGCGTGGCCAGCATGAACCGAATTCTGACTAGCTATAGTAAGGAGGTGGGAGCGTTGATGCGCTTCTGGCTGAAAAATAGGTGGTATATCACCCCGAGCGGACTTTTCCTGTTCTCGGTTGCTGTGATTGCACTCGTCACAGTCGTGGCAGCACACCTTGTGCATCACCACTAGAGTGATGCTGGCGATCGAGCTGGCGCGCCGATGACAATGATGGCTCTTGCTATTGTTGGTCGTCGGTGCGCCGCTCGAACCCTACGATGGAATCGTCTCGCTGATGCGAGATTTTTTATTTGCTGACGTTAAAACGAAATTCAACGATGTCGTCTGGCTGCATGACATAGTCTTTGCCTTCAGTACGCATTTTCCCGGCACTTTTGGCGGCGGTTTCGGAGCCTGCCGCTATGAGGTCATCGTAGTCGACGATTTGCGCCGCGATGAAGCCACGTTCAAAATCACCGTGAATCACGCCAGCAGCTTGGGGCGCGGTGGCGCCTTGTTTGATCGTCCAGGCGCGGACTTCTTTGGGCCCGGCGGTCAGGTAACTCTGCAGTCCGAGCGTATCGTAGGCGGCATGAATCATTTGGAGTAAGCCGGTCTCCTTGACACCGTAACTCTCTAAGAGTTCGGCGGTGTCGGCTGGGTCCAAGCCTTTGATCTCTTCTTCCAGCTTGGCACAAACGAACAAACTTTTTGCTGGTGCAGCTAACTGACGGAGTTCGGCCTGCTTGGCTTCGTCAACGAGTGTCGCTTCATCGACATTAAAGGCATAAATCACCGGTTTAGCGGTGAGCAGATGTAGATCATAAATGTGTTCAGTATCAAGGCTGGGGAGGGCTGACAGGGGAGTGCCAGCTTTGAGGTGACGGAGCAAACTTTCAAGGTAGTCAGCCTGAGCTCTTACGGCTGGTTTGGCTTTGGCTTCTTTTTGCAGTTTTGGCAGGCGGTTTTCGATGGTTTGAATGTCGGCAAGCATCAACTCGGTGTTGATGATTTCAATATCTCGCTGGGGATTCAGGTCATCAGCGATGTGAATAACATTTGTATCCGCAAAGGCGCGGACGATATGGATGATCGCATCACACTGGCGAATATTGGCGAGGAACTTATTGCCGAGACCTTCACCTTTGCTGGCGCCCGCGACTAGCCCGGCAATATCCACAAAGGTGACGGTAGCCGGGATGACTTTATCAGCTGCATACATTTTTTGTAGTTCAGTTAACCGCACGTCAGGCACAGGGACGATCCCGGTATTTGGCTCAATCGTGGCAAACGGGTAGTTAGCCGCTAAAATGTCGCTATTGGTCAGCGCATTAAACAGTGTTGATTTGCCGACATTTGGCAGGCCGACGATGCCGATGGAAAGAGACATATGAATTTATTTTACCAGATATGGACTATATTCGCATAAGCAGTATAATGAGAACCAACATTACATAAGTAGGAATTTATACTTTGTCGCAGGCGCGTGTCCACAATCACAAACGGCTTTTCATTATTCTGGGGATCCTTCTTTTGGTTGCGGTGGGCGTGGCTATATATTTTGTATTGCTTCATCATGGTACGAAGTCGTCCTCGCATTCGACAGCGACATCGGCTCAAAAAACGGCCGCGGCGCAGGATAAAGTGATTTTTCAGACTCAACAAACGGCCGCAGATAAGCTACAGAGTGGTGATGTAAGCGGCGCGCTCGCGACGTACGATAATGCAATTGCACAATCGTCAGACACTGTGGTGAAAAGTACCTTGTATGCAAAGAAAAGTCTTGTAGCGGCCAATAACAATCAGCTAGATGTCGCACTCAGTGCGGCGCTTGCGGCGGTGAAAGCTGATGCAAATGGCGGTACACTCAGTAATTTAGCATATATCTATGAGCTGAAGGGTGATAATGCGGATGCCAGCAAGTTTTACAGCGAAGCAGCTGATGCTATTGAGAAAGATCCAAACTCACTCTCAACAACAAGCTCTAACGCCTATCGCCAAAAAGCTCAGGAGTTGCAAGGAAAATGATGCGTCGAAAAAAAATATCCTTTTTGGGACAAATTTCGGCTATTGTCATAGCAATTGGGTTTATGCTGTTGGCGCCACTACAACAAGCATTCGGATCGGCCTGGACGGGAAATATTGGGTATTTCTATGGCTATTTCTCGAACACCAATACCTTAACGCGCGGCGTGCTCGACCCTGGGATTTGTGACGGCGGTCAGGTGCGCGGCTACATCTTGCCAGTGATTAGCAATTGTTATGCACTCCCAGTAGATACGATCAATAGCGCCGCGTCTTTTGTTGGACTTCTGCAAAATTACAATACGAACGGTGATCTCCGCGAGAAGACCGGCAGTGCCTTTATCGTCCAAACAATGCTTGGGCGATCGGGGAGTGAGGCGAATGCGAACGGTGGTATAACGATTTCGGCGGCCGATTGGACGACGCTTTCAAGCCGTTTGACAGACCTTGATGCTGCCGGCGAAATTGATTGGAACACTTCAGCGCGGGCAAGTACGAATGTGTACATGCGTGCGCCAGGTAATGGCGGCTCATACGACGCCGCACGTCAAAATCTGGGTCAGGTTGGTCCGGCGATTGTCTTCAAAAACTACAGCGGTGTACCGGTCTATGCACTTTTCCGGGAATGTGCCAATCCAGACGGAGATTTAAGCGGGCCGATTCCAAACCTCGACTATGGCCTCACACCGACTATTACTGCAGATCGAGCGAGAGATAGTGTTGTGAGTCCGGGTGACGCAGTCATGGTGTCACCGACCGTCACGAATAGCGGTACAACGGCAAGCCCAAAGGCCGACTGGCAATTATCACGACTCATCATCCCGGCCGGCGGGAGCTATCCGACGGGCGTACAGACAAGCAATCAGCCTCCGCAGGGTTTTTATGGCAGTCTGATGACAAGTGGTTCAAATTTGGCGTCGGGCAATCAGGCATTTATACCAGGGGTAACGAGTGTTGGTCAGGGCCAACAAACGATCCCTGCTGATGCTGCTGGCAATTCAAAGGTTTGCTACGTCTTGTCGGTTCATCCTTTTGCAGCTGGCTCAAACCAGTGGCGCCATAGTGATCCATACTGTTTTGTGCTTGGTAAGAAGCCAACCGTGCAGATTTGGGGTGGGGATCTGCGGGTTGGAGCGCCATTTATTGGCAGTAGTCCACGGTCCGCGTCTGTTCAAACGAGTCTTACAACATCCGCAACGGGTACTTACGGCAGTTGGACAGAGTATGGAATTCTTGCACCAAGTGCCGTGACAGGCATGGCCTCACTATCGGGTCTGGCTGGCCCAACCGGTAATAGTTCCAGTGCTCAGCGCGATTGGAGTAAACTCACGTTTGCAAACGTTGTGACTGATAGTTGTAGTCTTGGGTTTGGCTGTTATAACAATGCCACCTCAATGGGGACAATTCCCGATGTTGAGGGTCGCTTCTTTGGGCCAGGTGATCCGACCTCGCCTCTTGGAGCGAATACATCAATCGGCTCGCTGAACCAAAGTATCGGTGTGCATGTTTATACGCATAGTGGAGATCTCGTTATTACTGGCGGAACGGTGCAAAAAGGGCAATCATATGTCATCCGAGCAACCGGGACGGTGACAATTAGCGGGGATATTCACTACACGAATGCGAAGCTCAATAGTTTGACCGATATCCCACAGCTCATTATCATTGGTCAGAATATCAAAATTGCCGATACTGTCACCAATATTGACGCCTGGTTGATTGCGGAGGGTAATACTGACGGCAGCAATGGCGTTCTCGATACGTGTGGCGTTATGAATGGAACAGTCAATAATGATGACACAACAGCCCTCACGACAACGATGTGTAATGCGCCGTTGACTGTCAACGGTCCAGTCATGGCACAGAAGCTTTGGCTGCGCCGGACGGGTGGAGATGGTCAGGCATCGGCGGAGGTGTTGAATATGCGTGCAGATGCGTATCTATGGGCATTTACGCAGGCGAAAAGCAGCGGTAAGGCTATTACAACCTACACCAAAGAGCTGCCGCCATTATTCTAAATAGAGATTTTAAGAAAAAGGTTGCTACTTTCTATACCGCTTGTGTATAATGAGGGACAATATGGCATTACTAAAAGGCGTGGGCGACTTCTTTGCACTAGATATCGGTACGAATGCAGTACGCGTAGTTCAGCTGGCTAAGGCTGGACAAGATAGTTGGAACTTGGTTCACTACGGCTATGCACCGGTAGATAGTCGGATCTCACGGAGTGATTCCGATGAAGCGAAGCGTCAACTGGGCGAGATTATCATGACAGCGATCGGTCAAAGCGGCATCAAGGTGAAGAATGTGGCGATTGGCTTGCCGTCGAGCAAGACGTTTACAACGGTGATCGATGTACCGACGGTGTCGGAGAGTGAACTTAAGAGTACATTGAAGTATCAAATCGATCAATATATCCCTATGGCGATCGATGAAGCTAAGGTTGACTGGGCGTTGCTTGGCCAGTCATTGCACGATGCCAAACAACAGGAAGTGCTGCTCGCGAGTACTGCCAATAGCTATGCAGAAGAGCGACTCGAATTTATCGAAGGGTTGGGACTTAATGTGGTTGCGGCTGAGCCAGATCCGATTGCGATGATTCGCTCACTACTGCCAAGCGGTATCGGGGACGCTCGGCTCATTATCGATATGGGCGAGATGTCGACAGATCTCGCCATCACCTATGGTGATGCGCCGCGACTCGTGCGGACGATCCCGACCGGGCTCCATTCTCTTATCAAAGCAGCCGTGCAGAATTTGAACGTCCAAGAAGATCAAGCGCGTCAGTTTATTTTAAAATTTGGTCTCGCGCCTGATCGTTTGGAAGGTCAAGTCTTCCGTGCTCTTGAGGGCGTCCTCGATGGGTTTGCAGCCGAGCTGACGAAATCAATTAAGTTCTTTGAGACGCGCTACCCAAATACGCCAATTGGCAACGTCTTACTGTCGGGCTATGCGGCGATCGTACCGCGTCTTGGCGACTACATTAGCGCTAAGACCAATGTGGCGTCCACAGCGGCTAATCCATGGCAAAAAGTGCATGTTTCCCAAGGAGACCAACAGCAGCTTGCTGCCATTGCGACTGAATTCGCAACGTGTATTGGCCTAGCGGAACGAGGAGAGCGCTAAGATGATCCAGATTAACCTCATACCGGATGTCAAACAGGAGTTGATTCGTGCTCAGCAAATTCGAGCAACGGTCATATCGGCGGCCATTTTTGTTGGCTTAGCGGCGGCTGGAGTGGTCGTGCTGTTGGCACTGTATGTCTTTGGAGCGCAGACCGCCCGGAGCCTGTTGAGCGACAATGCCATTAAAAGTGAGAGCGCTAAGCTTGCGAAAGTACCCGATCTGACAAACACCTTGACGATTCAAAACCAGTTAACGCAAATATCGACGCTACGCGACACGACCCATGTTGATTCGCGCCTGTTTGATATTCTCGCAGCCGTCAATCCGCCTGCACCTAATGATGTGACAGTTTCGACGGCCAAGCTTGATACGAGCACAAATACGCTATCGATCGAAGGTCAGGCGGTGAATGGATATGGGGCTCTTGAAGTGTTTAAGAAAACAATTTTGGAAACAAAAATGAGCTACACCGATCAAGACGGTCAAAAACAAGAAGTACCACTCGCATCAACGGTTACCTTGGGCGACACCAGCTATGGTGAGGACGCCGACGGACACGAGGTGCTGCGCTTTACGCTTACCTTGACGTATCCCGATGAGATATTTGCGCGTACGACAGCCAATGCGACGATTGTACCAGTCGGCGGTCAGACTAATGTGACCGATTCGCAGGTACGTGTACCAGAAAGCATTTTTTCTGACCGGGCGTCAGATGTTGAGGGAGGTCAGTAATGCCAAGCAATCAAACCGGACTGCGTAAACGGCAGCAGATCAGTCAAGCTAATCGCGTGATGTTCCTGTGGGTTGCCGGTGTATCAGTGATTGTTGGATTCGCGCTCGTTGGCTCGGTTTTTCTGGTGCAGAAGCTGATCTTCAATGAAAAAGTTCTGGCTGAAAAGTCTAAGACCGTTGCAACTTTGAAAAGCGACAATGCAGCGGTCAGTGCATTAAAGGATAATATTCGTAAACTCAACGCCGACCCAAGCCTCAACGCGCTAAAAACGGGTTCCGAGGATAAGGCATTGCAAGTAGTGCTCGACGCACTTCCGGCTGATGCCAACTCGTTGGCGTTCGGTTCGTCATTGCAGAACAAGCTCATCAGTGGTATTGATGGTTTGAGTTTGGAGTCACTGAGTGTCACTCCTGTCGGATCAGAAGTCTCAGCCGACGATACGAGTACTCCAACAGACACGACGACAACAGGCGAGAATCAAATTGGCTTTACGCTGTCCGTTACGGGCAGTAGTGGTGCATTACAGCAGTTACTGAGTAATTTTGAACGTTCCATTCGGGCAATTGATGTGACGAATGTGACTCTTGAGAGCCAGAATGGTGCGCTACATATGTCGCTTCAGGGACATGCGTTCTATCAACCGCCACGCACTGTTGAGTTAAAGGATAAGGTGATAAAACAATGAAAAAAAGTGATATTGCAATGATTATCTTGATTGTATCGGTGAGTATGGTGCTAGCGTACTTTGTGGCGAAAGCAGTACTTGGTGGCGCACAAAACCAGACGGCAAAAGTGAAAACTGTCGATGCGATCACGTCTGAGGTGACGACGCCTGATCCTGCGGTCTTTAACAAAGACGCCATCAATCCAACCGTCGAAGTGTTAATCGGTAGTGTTGATATCTCGAAATTGAGTCAGTAGGGGGACGTAGCGGTGGCACTTCTTACCGATGACATCCAAGAAAAACTCATCGATCTCTTGATCGACGAGGGTTTGGTACGCAAAGAAGTGTTGCAGGCAGCGCAGTCAGAGGCTGCGGCGTCATCAAAGCCGCTTTTTGCGATTTTAACTGATCAAAATATCGTTCATAGTGAAGTGTTAACACACGCGATCGCCCAGGTGTCGGGTGTACCATATGTCAATCTCTCCAATAGTTTGATTGATCAATCAATTCTCGCGCTATTGCCAGAGGACATAGCGGAACGCTTTATGGCGGTACCGCTTGCGGAAGTCCAAAATCGCCTTGCCGTCGCCATGATCGACGCCAACAACGTCCAGGCGGTTGATTATTTAGCGAACCGCATCCAACGGCCGCTCAAGGTCTTTATGGCCTCTGAGGCTGGGGTACGGCATGTACTTGATCAGTATAAAACTGACCTTTCCAGTGTCGATGCGGCCGCTGAGGCGTCGCAGGCTGAAGCGACACAGGAATCAAATAGTGATATCAAGACGATCGTACAGGATTCGCCGATTAGCCGCGCGCTCAGTACAATCCTTGAATATGCGGTGAAGAGTCGTGCCAGTGATGTGCACATTGAGCCACTTGAAGGTGCGCTCAAGATTCGCTGCCGGGTTGACGGTGTGCTGCGTGAGATTATGCAACTGCCAAAATCAATTGAGCCCGCCCTTGTGAGCCGTATTAAGATTTTATCGAACCTCAAAATTGACGAACACCGGATTCCGCAGGACGGCCAGTTTACCGTCAAAGTTGCGAATAAAGAAGTTGACCTGCGTATTGCGATTAGTCCGGTCGTCTGGGGGGAGCAAGTGGTGATTCGTCTGCTCGACAAAAGCGGTAATAGCTTTGACTTGGAACAAATGGGCTACGCCGGCCGGGCGCTCCGCGCCATTCGCAAAGGTATTCATCATCCAAACGGTATGGTGCTCACCTCTGGCCCGACTGGTAGCGGTAAGTCGACCAGTCTGTATGCACTGATTAAGGAAATCAAAGACGATACAGTCAATATCGTCACCCTGGAAGACCCAGTCGAGTATAAGATGGACGGCGTGAATCAGATTCAAGTTAATGCTGACGTTGGCCTCACGTTCGCCAGCGGTCTGCGCTCGATCTTGCGTCAAGACCCGGACGTGGTCATGGTAGGGGAGATTCGTGATGGTGAGACGGCGAACCTCGCCGTGCAGGCGGCCCTGACCGGGCACCTCGTATTTAGTACCTTGCACACCAACAGTGCGGCTGGGGTATTGCCGCGCCTGCTTGATATGGGTATTGAACCGTTTTTGATTGCGAGTACGGTTAACACAATTATTGGACAGCGCCTGGTGCGACGTGTGGCGCCAAAGCGCGATACCTACCAGTCCTCACCGATTGAGACCCAGAATATTATGGCAACCGTCGGACACTTACTTCCCAAGACGAAAGAGGAAGTGGCTCAGGTTTCGGCCGACCTTGGCTATAAAGACTTGCCACTTGCGGGCCAAACCGCTTATACTCTAGTCAAGGGTAAAGATACCCCGCAAACACCTCGAGGGTACGTCGGACGAGCTGGTTTGTATGAAGTCATGGATGTGAATGAAGCAATCCAAGATCTCATCGTCAAACGCGCCACGAGTGCCGAGATTCAGCGCCTGGCCATCCAACAAGGCATGGTAACGATGCGTCAAGACGGCTATCTCAAAGCCTTGCAGGGTATTACGACAATTGAAGAAGTCAACCGCGTCGCCGCGGATATAGCGTAGAAGGGTGGATGAAATGAACAATCAAGAACTCAGAATCGAAGTGCTCCTCGAGGAAGTCGTCAAAAAGCGCGCTTCCGACCTGCACCTACAAGTTGGCTTGCCGCCGATGCTTCGGGTTGACGGGTCGCTCGTACCGGTGATGGGCACGAGTCCACTTGATGAGGCAGCCGTTGAGGCGCTGGTCTTTGCGATTCTTGACCAGGATCAGCAGCAAATTCTCCTCAAGGACAAAGAATTTGACTTCAGCTTCGCCTTTGGCACGCTCGGACGTTTCCGGGTAAACGCCTTCCATGAACGGGGCAATATTGCGGCCGCGCTGCGTCTCATTCCCAATGAAATCAAATCTGTTACCGAACTTGGCATGCCGCCTGTCGTCATGGGCTTCGCCGATTTTCCACGCGGTCTGGTGCTTATCACCGGTCCAACCGGCTCAGGTAAGTCAACCACGCTGGCAGCGCTGGTCGACAAGATTAACAGCGAACGTGCGCAACATATCATTACGATTGAAGATCCAATTGAGTTTACTCATAAGTCGAAGAAATCAGTCGTGGTACAACGAGAAGTACACTATGACACGTACAGTTTCTCGGCTGCGCTGCGTTCGAGCTTGCGTCAAGACCCGGATGTCGTCCTGATCGGTGAGATGCGTGATCTTGAGACGATCTCGGCTGCCATTACCATCGCCGAAACGGGACACTTAGTGTTTGCGACACTTCACACTAACAGTGCCGCCCAGTCAATTGATCGTATGATTGACGTCTTCCCGCCGCACCAGCAGCCGCAAATCCGCGCTCAGCTTAGTAATATCCTCATGGCTATTTGTTCGCAGCGCTTGGTGCCTGCTATTGGCGGCGGTCGGGTAGTGGCGGCAGAAGTGCTCGTCGCGAATCCAGCCGTTCGTAATATCATTCGGGAAGGTAAAAGTCACCAACTCGATGCTGTTATCCAAACGGGTGCTGATCAGGGTATGCAAACAATGGACCGTACATTGGTTAGCTTGGTGCAAAGCGGTACCGTTACCTACGATAACGCGCGTGAATTTGCCGTTGATCTCACTGAATTTGAACGATTGATGAGAGGGTAGAGGGCATACGTGAAAAAGTTTAACTACGAAGCACGCGACAATGCGACGAGTAAAATCGTTAAGGCGACGGTTCAAGCCGAATCTGAGTATGCGGCCGCTAAGTTACTTGTTGAGCAGGGCTTTGTACCGCTGAACATTCATGAGGCAAATGACGATGCCAGCTTTTTTGCGCGCTTAACCGGTCATATAAAGACGAAGGACAAAATTGTCTTTACTCGGCAACTGGCAACACTGATTGGGGCTGGGTTGCCGTTATCACAAAGTCTCCGGACTGTGGTAGAGCAAACCGAGAATAAACAGCTCCAAGGTGTTATTCAAGAGGTCATTGCTTCGGTTGAAGGCGGTAAATCATTGACGGAATCGTTTGGAAAACATCCGGACGTGTTCGACAAAGTCTTCTTGGCATTGCTGGCTGCCGGTGAAGCATCAGGAACACTTGATGAAGCTTTGAGGCGGGTAGCGGCTCAGCAGGAGAAAGACGCCGCAACGATGGGTAAAATTAAGAGTGCTTTGACGTATCCGATTATCGTCCTCGTTGTGATTTTTGGCGTGATGGCCTTCATGCTCTTTACGGTGGTTCCACAGGTGGAAAAGTTGTACCACGATCTCAAAAAAACGCTCCCATTCATTAGCCAGGTGATGGTCTCAACGGCGAACTTTGTTGAAAACTTTTGGTGGATTGTGTTGATCGTTTCTGCGGCCGCTGTTTACTTTGGCCGTCAGTATCTCAAGACGGATGCTGGTAAGAAAATGAGTGATCTAGTGAAGCTCAATGTTCCGCTCTTTGGGGTTATGTTCCGCAAGCTCTACATGGCACGATTTACACGAACAGGTCAAACCTTGCTCAGTACCGGTGTGTCAATGCTTGATATGCTGCGGATTAGTAGTGAATCAGTGAATAACGTACTCATTAGTCGCAGTATTGACCACGCTGCTACGAAAGTGAAAGGTGGTAAGGCACTCTCGGCAGCATTGCTACCCGAGGAATATATTATGCCACTGGTCCCTCAGATGATTAAAATCGGCGAACAGTCGGGTAAGATCGATGAAATGCTCGGTAAAGCTGCCCAGGTATATGAGGATGAGTTGGATGAAGAAATCAAGGCGATTTCGACCGCAATTGAGCCAATTTTGATGGTTGTTCTCGCGGTTGTCGCCGGGGGTATGGTTGGCGCAATCCTCTTGCCAATCTATAGTTTGGTCAATACTGTAAATGTCTAGACAAGCTCGAATAAGTGGAGTACTATAAGCCTAAGCGTTTTGACGCATCTATTAAAGCAATCAGTTCATAAGAAAGGTGGAACAGTTTCTATGAACATCCAACAACAACATAACGAAAAAGGCTTCACGATCATCGAAGTTGTTTTGGTCTTGGCAATCGCCGGACTGATATTTTTGATGGTGTTTATTGCTTTGCCAGCTTTGCAGCGCTCACAGCGTGACACAGCACGTAAGCAAGATGTTGGTACGGTTTCTGCGGCCGTCACCTCATATACGAGTAATAACCGTGGTCAATTCCCAGCAGCAAGTACTATTACGCTGCCTGCAACTGGCGCAACCGGTATCGGTGGCTACTTTGGTGACCTTTCTGACAATATTACACAAGTACAGGTTCGCGCAGCTGGTACGGGTAGTGTGACGGCTGGTGACGGCATCATCGTTGTAACGCCAAAGACTCAATGTGGTACGAGTAGTACAACGAGTGAGACGTTAACGGCGGGTACGACGCGTCAGTTTACGACTGTTACGAAGCTTGAAGCGGGTAACGGTGCATACTTCTGCCAGAATAGTTAAACGTTGACGATATCTACAAAGAAGCCTCTCCTCCGAGGCTTCTTTTGGTGGCTAATTCTGACACCGACTGTTATCATAAGTGGTATGGAAGTCTACATTATCTACAGCGCCCTCGTTCTCGTGGGGCTGTGCCTTGGGAGTTTCGCTGGTGCCACCGTGTGGCGACTGCGGGCACGTCAACTACAAGAGGATAAACTTGCTGGTGAAAGAGTCGATACTAAAGAGTACCAACGCCTGCAGGAGTTGACGAAGTATCGAGGGGCGAAAGACCGCTCACGCTGCTTACATTGCCATCATGAACTTGCCTGGTATGATCTTGTACCACTTGTTAGCTGGCTATCGCTCGGCGGTAAGTGTCGCTACTGCCGTACGCCGATTGGCTATTTTGAACCGTTGATAGAGGTAGCGGTGGCGGTATTCTTTGTCGTATCGTACGTCTTGTGGCCCGTTCCTGTTGAGGGAGTGGCCGATGTGACGCGGTTTGTTCTCTGGTTGCTCGCCGGTACGGGGCTTGCGATATTATTTAGCTACGACTTGAAGTGGTTTTTATTACCCGATCGAGTCATGCTTCCTGTGATCGGTCTTAGTACTATTTTTGCGGTATTAACGATTGTGCATGCATCGGATATCGTTGGCGCAACGGTGAATTGTTTGACGGCGGTAGCTATCTTGAGCGGACTATATTTTATTGTGTATATATTGTCGCGTGGGGCTTGGATTGGTTTTGGTGATATTAAACTCGGACTTGCACTGGCGTTACTGCTTGATGACTGGAAATTGGCTTTTTTGGCCCTATTTGCCGCTAATCTCATTGGTTGTTTGATTGTCATTCCTGGCTTGGTGTCGCACAAGATAAGTCGGCAGAGCCATATTGCATTTGGGCCGCTACTCATTGCAGGATTTCTGGTGGTGGCTTTTTGGGGCAATAGTGTCATTACGTGGTATATGACAAGCCTCGGTATTTAGTTCTACGGCCCATACCGCTTGTGTTATAATGAACCACAAATGGGCACCATGTATCAGCGCGGATTTACGATTATCGAAACAATGCTGTTCCTTGCGATAACAGGCGTCCTTGTGGTTGCCATTTTGGCGGGTTCGGGTGTGGCCATCAATCAACAGCGCTACCATGATAGTGTCAATTCATTTGCTTCACTCTTGGAGGCGCAATACGCTGACGTAACGGCTGTTCATAATGACCGCGGCGCCACGTGGAAGTGTTCAGATACGGGCGGACTTGCTGTCTCAGCTACCGGTGGTGATTCACGGGGGGCAAGTCAGTGTGATTTGTTGGGGCAGGTAGTCCGTTCAACAGACGGCAGTACGGTTACAATTGATCCCGTGATTGGCCATAACGAAACTGCCGCTCTCGCCGCGACTGACGACGTTACTGCCTTGAGGGCTATGTCTATGCAGTCGCTCGGCTCGTTGGACCCTTCCCAGATCCAAAGCCAACAGTTGGAATGGGGCGCTAAGTTGGTTAATAGCGACGGTAGTCCGGTGCAGTTCTCGATCTTAATTGTAAAATCACCCCTTAGCGGTACGATTCGAACATTCGCCACGAGTGGTAGCTCGGCTGGCACGCTTGGGCTCAATGCGCTCGTCAGCGACGCGAACCTTCGGAAGGATTTGAGCCTGTGTGTCGATCCTCAGGGCCTGATGGCGACGGGCGTCGGCATGAATGGGGTAGAGTTACTACCGGGCAGCGCTAGTTCTGCTGGAGTTCGAATTACGGGAGCGAATGCATGTTAGGCTGTCACCGAGGGGTTGTTCATGAACGTGGCGATACGATCATCGAAGTATTATTTGCTATTACGATTTTTAGCCTGGTTGTCGTGGGTGCTTTATCGATTATGAATCAGGGTACCGCCATTGCGGAGCGCTCGCTCGAAACGACTTTGGTCCGTTCAGAAGTTGATGGCCAGGTAAATGCACTGCGTTTCTTGCACGACGCCTATGTTACTGCTTACGACGCTACCTCTGGTGGAGCGATTGCAGCGAAAGCTACTGGTACGCCGGCTGAACGATGGCAATATATCGTGACGAAGGCTCAAACTTTAGCGAGTAGACCAGCTCAGTGTACGGACGCAAATCGTTTACCTATTTCATCATCGGCTTTTACGATTAATCCCGCAACGATGGATGCTGTGTCTAGTGCTCCTATTCCGGCACCAGTCTACGCTCGGTTTGAAGACAATCAGCCTGAAGGCTTGTGGATAGAGGCTTTTGGTCCATCGCCAGCGGATGGCGGTACGCGGTATATTGATTTTTATATTAATGCTTGCTGGAGTTCAGTTGGACAGTCAGTACCAATGACGATCGGCACCATGGTAAGGTTGTATGAACCAGCTGCGTAACCAACATCAGGGATTCACTCTCATTGAACTTATGCTTTCGATGACTTTCATCTCGTTGTTGCTCCTCGCGATCGCTATGACAACGATTCAAGTGAGCCATATTTATACTAAAGGCGTGACATTTCGCTCGGTTAATCAAGCTGGACGTACCATCGGCGCTGACCTCCAGCAGGATGCTGCTTCCAGTTCGCCGTTTGATGTCTATAAGCCAGGAACGCAAACGGTGTTGAATGGCTGTGGGTCGTCGCCTCGCTATGTTCGTCAGTGTAATGGTGGCGTTGAGTCGGGCGGTCGGCTCTGTATGGGGTCGATATCGTACGTGTGGAATTATGGGACATTCTTAAATAGTGGCACCGGCCCCAATCAATATGCTGGCGGCTCAACTCCCGTTCGTTTTGTCCGAGTAAGCGATCCAGGCGGTCAGCTCTGTCTCGATTCGAGTACGAAAGTCAATCAGTCAGCTGCAACTGAATTGCTCGGCGGCAAAGACAGTCTTGATCTGGCGCTTCATAGTTTTACAATCGCCACGAGTCGGACGGCTAGCGACCAGCCAAGTGGACAACAAATGTATGCAATTAGCTTTACGATCGGTACGAACGAACAAAATGCATTAATGACGAATGATACGCAGTGTGTTCCGCCACAGACGACGAGTGGTAGTGGGGAAAGCGACTGGGAATATTGTGCTGTGAACACATTTACAATAGTTGTTAGAGCGGGTAATCAGCCATGAGGAGGGCAGATATGGTAAGACGTCACCAGCAACGCGGAGCGGTGTCACTTTTTGTTGTTATTTTTAGTGCCTTATTAATTACAGTGGTAACACTGAGTTTTATTCGTCTGATGGTGAAAGATCAACAAGAGGCGAGTGATAGTGATTTATCACAGAGTGCGTACGATTCGGCAATGTCGGGTGTCGAAGATGCGAAGCGCGCGATTTTGAAGCAGCAAACAGTATGTGGGGCGAATCCTACCTCACAGCAGTGCGTACAGCTCACTGCCGCAATGGCGTCACAAAAATGTACAACGCTGTCTGATATGGGAATTACAGGGTTGACGCAGACCACTACTGGGGGCAACAAGGAGGTATTGATCCAATCGGCTGGCGGAGGAAGTTCGACGACGAACCAGGCGTATACCTGTGTGAAGATTGCGCTCGACACGCCCGATTATCTTGGCACGCTGAAGGCGGGAGCATCAAACATCGTCCCATTGAGTACAGTGAGCGATAATGTTCAGTCCGTTGAATTATCCTGGTTCACGTATGGCGACTTTTCGTCAGTTGCCCCGTCCGCCAGTCGAACGGTTAGTCTAGAGTCAAACGCAGCGATGCCCCTCTATGCAGCGGGAGGTAGCACGACAAACGTATGGCCTCAGAATCGTCCATCGCTAGTCCGAGCCCAGCTCGTACAGTTTAGTGATACGAGCGGTTTTAATCTCAGTGACTTTGATAGTGGTGGTGACGCGAGTACGTTGTTCTTATACCCCTCGAATGTTGGCACGGCTTCCACGTCATTTACGAACGATAGTAGACGAGACGCTTCAAGCGGTAGTCTCCAGCCCGTTAAATGTAACGCGAGCCTTGTCAGCCAACTCTATGCCTGCACAGCAACGATTACCTTACCAAATCCTGTTCAAGGTGGCGCTGCTCATCGACTGTCGTATCTGCGGCTAAGCTCGTTGTATAACGGCATGCACTACACAATTAAGCTAAAAAACGCCGTCGGTAACTACATTGACTTTCATGGAGTACAACCAAGTGTTGACTCGACTGGCCGCGCCAATGATCTGTTCCGTCGTGTTCAGAGTCGCATCGAGCTCACCAGTAACTTCCCGTATCCAGAGGCGGCAGTTGACGTAACTGGAGGTGTCTGCAAAACATTTCAGGTGACTGCTAACGCAAGTGATTACAACCCCGGTGCTTGTGGCGTAACCGATACGGGCGGAACGGTTGTTCCTCCCGCTGGGGGAGCAGGCGGGGTGGCCGACTTTGTTTTATGCTCCTCTGTGACATGCCCCACAGGAGGTAGTAGTGGTAGTGGATCAACAACAAATATCAGTTGGGAGGGGCAATTTAAGAACACCTCAAATAATCCTCCTGAAAGTATTGATCGCTGCACGTGGGACTTTGATGATGGTGGCGCTAGAGGTGACCCTAGCCCCATTCAAACGACAGCATGTAATTATGGTGATACGATCGACCACATTTTTTATCCGAATAAGCAAACATCACCCTACACCTGCGAAACGTATACCGTTACGCTGACGGTTTATCTAAAAGGCGGCCTTCAAAAGCAGAAATCACTAGTCACTCATATGCCATGGGGAGCTGAATCACCCTGTTAATGGTAGTATGCGCTACATAAGCTACTTTAACTAACTACCGTTTACATGGTGTCGCTATGGAACTTTTCGTACACATCCTTGAGGTGTTGGTCGGTGATATGAGTATAAATCTGGGTGGTACTAATGTTGCTGTGGCCTAACATGCTTTGAACGCTGCGAATATCGGCACCGTTCATTAGGAGGTCAGTCGCAAAACTGTGGCGCATCGTGTGAGGGCTGACATGTTTGGTGATACCGGCGAGGCGGGCGTACTTACTCACGATACGTTGCACACTTCGAGCGGTTAATCGGCGATAGTCGCCGTGTGTATTTGGCGTGTTATTACGACTATAGCTGAGGAATAGTGGCGGTAGATTATCGAGTCGAGCAGCCAGATAATCAGTGACGCGAGCAGCTGCCGCTTCACCGATAAAAACCGGACGATCCTTTTGTCCTTTACCGCGGACCATAAACTCACGACGTTTGGTATTAACATGGTCACGGTTGAGATTGACAAGCTCCGAGACACGCAGCCCGCTGGAAAACAGGAGTTCAATAATAGCCCGGTCCCGTAAACCCTCTTCGCTATCGAGGTGAATCTGCTCAAGCAAGCGTTCCACCTCATCGTAGTGGAGGAATGTGACTTGTTTGCGCGAAACTTTCGGTAACTCAATCTTATCAGGGCTGAGACTTGCGATATCACGTCGCGATAAGTAGGTAAGGAAGCCGCGGAGGGCGATCAGGTGATAACTCTGTGTAATGGTCGAGAGACCTTCGTCATTGAAATTTTTATAGCGGTTGAGCCACAGGCGGTATTTTCGAATCACATCGGAGGTAATATCGGCAACTTTGATATCATTCGTAAAATCAACGAAGCGCTCCAAGTAAAGCGTATAGTTCTCGGCCGTCTTGGGCGAGCGGCCACCCTCAACTTCAATATGTTCGATATAGTCTGAGATCAGCTCTGACGTGTACATATACTTAGCATACCTCATATGCCTATAATCACCACCATCTGGTACAATGTAACAAAGTAAAAGGAGTACAGTTGATGACAAATGTCCAAAAAACCTTGGTAGTATTTAAGCCAGACGCCGTCCAACGGGGCATTATTGGTGAGATTTTAACTCGTTTTGAGAAGGTTGGCCTCAAGATTATCGGCACCAAGATGATTGAACCAACCCGCGAGCACTACCACAAACACTACGAGGAAATTGGTAAGCTCGAAACCCGCCGTGGTGTGCATGCCTTTCGCGTCACGCTCGATTTTATGACACAAGGACCGGTTGTTGCGATGGTATTTGAGGGCGTCGAAGCGATTGAGCTGGTTCGTAAGTTAGTTGGTCCAACTGAACCAAAATCAGCTGCACCTGGTACGATCCGCGGTGATTACTCGCACATGAGCTTTGGCTACGCCGACGAAGCCGACAAGGGTATTCCTAACTTGATTCACGCCTCAGCTGATCCAGAGGAAGCTGAACAAGAAATCGCCCATTGGTTTAGTGACAGTGAACTCTATCAGTACGAAGCCTTGCACGAAAAATTCACTCGTTAGTTACTCATGTATAATATAACTACGCCCTCGAAAGTATCGATGTTTCGGCACTGGCTTTAGGGGGGGCAAGTTTTTGGATTCACTCCAAAAATGAAGCGGAGGGGTGAACCCCTCCTCAAATTGTGACGCCCCGGTAGCTCAACTGGATAGAGTAGATCCGTCCTAAGGATATGGTTGCAGGTTCGACTCCTGCCCGGGGCACCATTCTACGTCGCTCAAACTACATAAAATATATAATTCTATGCAATAGACGGCAATGTAGAACGGAGAGAGTAATTGAAAATGTTCTTCAATGCTTGGGCAATGAGGGACTTTTTTATAATGACAAGGAGCGTAGTATAATAACCGTATGAGCAAGCAAATAGATGACGATAGGCGGCTCGATTTTGACGGCCAACGGCCCGATGAGCAGTTACTGTTTGTATTTCGTCGCCACATCATTGCGATGCGTAAGGGTTTTTATATGTTGCTGATCCCGTTTGTGGTTTCTGCTATACCACCACTGATTTGGCAAGATAATTTGATGTTATTTTTACTACCTATAGCTGGCTTAGCATTGGGTTTGTTGTTATTTTCGTATCATTTTATGATGTGGTATTTTACCGTCTATATTGTCACGAACCAACGCCTGCGGCAGGTAACCCAGAAAGGTTTTTTCGGTAAGGATGTGGTGGAGCTGCGGCTATCAAAAATTCAAAACATAAGCTATAATATACCTGGATTTACTGGTGAAATACTTCATTTTGGTACAATCGTGATCCAGACGTTTGTCGGTGACCTTGTGATCAAAAAAGTTGAACACCCCGATAAGATTTATAACAAACTTCAAGATGCCGTCACCGTTGCGATGGATGAACAGGGAGAACATGAAGAAGCCTTGGCGTAAAAAGAAAGCAACACCCGAGAGTCCTTCTCGTATTACAAACGATACCGTCAAGGAACATCGCGAACGTATTCTTGCGGGCGGCCGTCGTTTTAAATATCCCATGCAGTATGCCCGGCACAAGCTGGTCTTTAATACGATTATTATCAGCGTCATCGCACTGCTTTTGGTGGCAATATTCTTGTGGTGGCAATTATATCCTATGCAAAACAGCAGTACGTTTTTCTACCGTATCACACGTGTTGTACCAATTCCGGTGGCTAGTGTCGATGGTCAACCGGTTCGGTATAGCGACTATTTGATGAAATACCGCAGCGACATCCATTATCGTCAGCAAAAAGAGCAGACCAATCTTTCGACGCCCGATGGTAAGCGACAGTCTGATTATGACAAAACCCAGGCGATGGCCGATGCCGTAGCGGATGCCTATGCCGCCAAACTAGCGAGTCAGCGTCATATTAGCGTGAGCGCTAAACAGATTGACGATTCGATTACGCAGCAACGTCAATCAAGCGATGGTCAAGTATCAATGGCTACCTACAATGCCAGTATTCTCGACTATTTAGGCTGGAGTCCTTCTGAGTATCGCCACGAAATCGAAAAAAAGCTTCTCCGCCAAGAGGTATCGTATGCGATTGACACGACGGCTGCACAGCAAAAAGACACAATTGCGGCAAAATTGACTCAACCAGGCGCCGATATGGAGCAAATTGCGGCTCAAGCCGGGGGCGTAGGTGATGCAAAAGTCCAGTATGGCGTATCCGGTTGGGTGCCGCGGTCCAATCAAGATAGCGGTCGCAGTGAAGTGGCTGCCAAGCTACAAAAAGGCGAAATTTCACCGTCGTTCCGCTCGACGACTGGCGACGGTTACTATTTTGTGAAACTTCTCGATAGCAATACCGATCAAGTTAGTTATGCCTTCATTAAAGTTCCGCTCACGGCTTTCTCGCAGAAGCTTGAGGCTGTCAAAAAGGCTGGTAAAGTTCACTACTACATTGATCTACCAGAGGCCAAGACACAGATAAAAAGTCAATAAGGAGGTATGTATGTTTCAATTACCAGCGTTACCATATGACTACGACGCACTCGGTCGTTATATCAGTAAGGATATCATGCAACTTCATCACGATAAGCACCATCAGGCGTATGTCGACAAGCTCAATGCCGCGCTTGATAGCGCCCCAGAATTGAAAAATAAAAGCTTGGAGGCGTTGCTGACGAATGTTGAAATTCTACCTGAAGCTGAGAGAGGGGCAATTCGGAATAATGGCGGTGGTAATTATAACCACAGTTTATTCTGGCAATGGATGTCACCAACAGGCGGCGGTGAACCAACGGGCGAGTTAGCACAGCAACTAACGGCAAAATACGGTAGTTTTCAAGGTTTTGTAGATGAATTTACTACAAAATCTCTTGGTGTCTTTGGCAGCGGCTGGGCATGGCTCCAACCTGATATGGAAATTATTACAACACCTAATCAAGATACGCCACTCATGCAGGGATTGTCGGAACCACTGCTCGGGCTTGATGTCTGGGAGCATGCCTACTATCTCGATTACAAGAACGTCCGCGCTGATTATGTGAAGGCTTGGTGGAATGTGGTGAATTGGGATTTCGTCGCCGAGCGCTTTGCTGAAAAATAAGCAACAGTGTTTGCGGTACCTTCTCTTGAGTCAATCGAAGGGTTTAAATCCGGCCAAAGCCTCGCCAAGAAAAAACACTATCAAATGATAGTGTTTTTTCTTGGCGTGCTCGACCGGATTTGAACCGGCGATCTCCTCCGTGACAGGGAGGCGTGATAACCCCTTCACTACGAGCACACGTCTATTTGGACTCTTGGTATGATAGCAGTTTTTCTCTGTTCGTGCAATATAATGACCACGTTTATTTTACAGCGTAGAGATGTTATAATGAACCAGTTAAACCATGCCGCTGTAGCTCAGCTGGTAGAGCGGCGCTTTCGTAAAGCGTAGGCCTCCGGTTCAAATCCGGACAGCGGCTCCATACATGTTTAGAAGATACTTTATGAAAATAAAATTACTTGATACATTACGCCAGATCTTATCAGATCGATACACGATGATACTTGCCATCGCACTCCTACTGCTGCTTGCGAGTTTTTGTACGTATGTCGGTTTCAATGTACATCCGAGCGAAATCCAGATCTATACTCGTTATTCGGCATTTGGTGTGACGCATTTTTATCACGACCGTTGGTACTACCTCCTGTCCTTTATCGGTTTTGGGGTTATTGTGGCTATTGCGCACATACTGCTACTAGGCAAAATTCTTATCCAAAAGGGCCGCGTTTTTGCCTTAGCTTTTGGGTGGGTAACGATTGCACTCACGCTGATTGCATGGATTATGACTGCAGCGGTCTTTTTACAGGTGGCTTTTCGTTCGTAATATGACCGATCTTGATATACCACTCGGCAAACGAACACGGTCCTATCGCTTTTTTGAAATGGTTCCAGCACTGGTCAGTTACGCAGGCCTTGCGCTACTGATTATTTTGTCGCTCATTAGTCCGCTTTACGGTGCTATTTATCTGATGCTTGTCGTCGTCACGGTGCTTGTCAAAGCAGTGGGTATCGCGTTTCACACTATTGGGGGCCGTATGCGGATTGACCGTGCCCAAGAAGTAGATTGGCATAGGCGTCTGGCGGAGCTTGAAAATCCTGTTCAAAGTTACAAAAAGCAGCTCAAGGCTTCAGCGCCGAATGTATTTGGCCAACAAGCGCATATTGATAATTTGGCTATCATAGCAGCTCATCCCGGTGATTTTCCGCGGCCCTCGGACATCTATAATGCGGTTATTGTCGCGGCATACAATGAGAGTATGGAGGTGCTTGAGCCGACGATCCAGTCAGTGGCAAGTACTCACTATGATACAAGCCGCCTGATTATTGTTCTCGCCTATGAACAGCGTGGTGGGTCAGCGATGAAGCGAACAGCACAGAAGCTCCAAAAGCAATTTAAAGACACCTTTTACGAGTTTCAAATTGTTGAACATCCGCACGACCTGCCGGGCGAAGTGATTGGAAAGGGCGGCAATATTACGTATGCCGGGAGGTGGTTGCAAGGATGGCTTGAGCGAAAGCGTATCCCGCTCGACCATGTGATCGTGACGACGCTTGATAGCGATAATCGTCCGCATCGCACCTACTTTGATTATCTTACCTATGAATATATCGTGCACGAGGACCGCAAACACCTGGCATATCAACCAGTGTCGTTGTTTCTCAATAATATCTGGGATGCACCCGCGCCCATGCGTGTCGTTGCAACCGGTAACTCGTTTTGGAATATTATTAGCTCCATGCGGCCACATACGCTGCGTAACTTTGCCTCGCACGCTCAGCCGATGGATGCCCTGGCTGAGATGAACTTTTGGAGTACGCGTACGATCGTAGAGGATGGTCATCAGTACTGGCGTAGCTATTTTCATTTTGATGGAAATTATGCGGTGACTCCTATTTACGTGCCAATCTATCAAGATGCAGTTTTGTCCGATACGTATATGAAGACGTTAAAAGCTCAATTTATTCAACTCCGTCGGTGGGCGTATGGCGCTTCAGACGTACCGTACGTTGCCACCAGAGTCTTTTCTCGGCGGCGAACCGTTCCATTTTGGGGTGGTTTTGCCCGCTTAGCGCGATTGCTTGACGGACATGTGACGCTCGCAACGGTGTCACTGCTGGTCACATTTGGCGGTTGGGTGCCATTACTCATCAACAGCGAAGCTTCTCATAGTGTGGTCGCGAACCAGTTGCCGCAGGTTATTAGTATTGTGCAGCGAATTGCTATGATCGGACTCTTTATTACTGTCTTCTTAGCCTTTAAGATGCTACCACCGCGCCCTGAGCGTTATAAGCGCCACCGTAGCATCCTTATGCTCTTACAGTGGGTGCTCATGCCGGTGACGGCAGTGTGTTATAGTACGGCGTCGGCCTTATATTCTCAGACGCGCTTACTGACAGGGCGATATCTTGATAAATTTGATGTTACTGATAAGGCGACGGCGGAGTCGGTGGCTCGTGCGAAGCGAGCGAGGGCCGACCGCGTCGTCGCACAGAAGAAATAAGCTGATGCTGCGCCCCATATTGGAGGGCAACGAGCTCGTCGAAGCGTTTGAGAACAGCGTGAGTGGTGTGGGTGACATCTTTTACGTATAGCGCGCCTTTGTGAGCGTAGAGCGCCTCTTCAATCGTTTGCGCTAAGGGGAGTGCATATTGTTCCGCCTGCTCAGGCGCGTGACTAAAGGCTTTTGCAACACTCAGTACTAACTTACCCAGATTAAAGGCTGCTTGTCGGCTGTTTTCATCACTCACGACCATCGCATCAGCCAGCGATGGTTTTTCGTACGTCGTAAAAGTTGCCTTGCAGTTGAGACAGCGCCGTCGCCGCCAAACCGAGAGCTGCTTTTTACGGGTCCGCGAATTAATTACTGTCGTGTTCTCGTGAAAACAATTTATGCAAATCATATCTATATAGTGTCATACAGCTATTAATAATGCTAGTGGATAAGCTTAGTTAAAAAGGGGAAATAAAAAAGTCGCCCACTTCACCGGGGAAGCGGGCGACTGGGAAAGAGGCTTACTTCAGCGTACGAACACGAACGGCTTTTTTAGCGTCGTGCCACGTGATGTTGTATTCGAAATCAAGATTAAACTTGTCGAGTACAGAAGGTGATAGTTGTTTGGTGGTTGGCTTTTCAGGCATGGTTTTATACTAGCATAAACGGTATTAATTGTCAACACACTCATATGAACGAGATATATCATATAAGGTATACAACAGAGCAAAATGCGATGCAATCAGCCGTGGAAAACTTCCATGAGTGGGGTATAAAAAGACCCAACAGAGTGGGTCTACTTTTTCTAATCTGGTGGGTCCTAGAGGATTCGAACCTCTCACCTCCACAACGTCAATGTGGCGCTCTAGCCAAATGAGCTAAGGACCCATAGTAACGCTACATAGCATATCAGATAGGGAAGGGCGTTGCAATAACGGAGGTAATTTTATATGATAAGATCAGGCGTTGACGCGGCGTAACTACCCGCTGAGCTTCGTGGGCATGATCAGAGTGTACGATAACACGCTGCTAAGAGTGAAAGATTTCGGTGGAACAGCCTACGGCAGTGGGCCCGAAACATGCGATTACTGGATTTTTATAGAGAATCTACAGATCGCATGTTTTTTAATTTATTAAAAGGAGAGTATATATGAACGACGAACAACTACACGCCATGCGCCACAGCCTGGCTCATATCACCGCCGCGGCTGTTAAAAAGCTATGGCCAGAGGCAAAATTTGGCGTTGGACCGGTGGTGGAGAATGGTTTCTATTACGATATTGACCTGGGCGAGCGCAAAATTAGCGAGGCTAACTTCCCAAAAATCGAAAAAACCATGCGCAGTTTGATCGACTACGGCGATGATTTTGAGCATTTTGAGATGCCGATTGATCAGGCGATTGAGTGGGCGCGTGAGAATAATCAACCATACAAGGAAGAACTGCTGAATGATCTGAAGCGATCGGGCACGACGGTGGCCAAAGATCTCGACGCCGATGAGCTCGGCCTGGCAGCTAAGGGTGACGCGGCGGTTGAGAAGGTATCGTTTTATAAGAACGGCAACTTTGTTGACCTCTGTCGTGGCCCACATGTCGCCAACACCAAAGATGTCGGCGCCTTTAAGCTGCTGCGTGTCGCCGGTGCCTACTGGCGTGGTGATGAAAAGAAGCCCCAGATGCAGCGCCTCTACGGGGTTGCTTTTGCGACTCAGGAAGAGCTTGATCAGTATCTGGAACGATTAGAGCAGGCGAAATTGCGCGATCACCGCAAGCTTGGTAAAGAATTAGATCTTTACACCACGTCACCGCTGGTCGGCATCGGCTTGCCGCTGTTTACACCGCGCGGGACGGTACTGCGCGATGTCATGGCGGCGTACTCCAATCAATTACGAACGAGTCGTGGCTTTCAGAAAGTCTGGACGCCACACATCACGAAGAAAGAGTTATATGAGACATCGGGCCACTGGGCGAAGTTTGGTGATGAGCTATTCCTCGTAACCAGCCAAGAAACCAGTGACGAGATGGTCCTCAAGCCAATGAATTGCCCGCACCACACCCAAATTTACGCCTCGCGACCTCGCAGTTATCGTGATATGCCGGTGCGTTTCCTCGAGACAACCACCGATTATCGTGACGAAAAGACCGGCGAGCTGGGCGGCCTTAACCGCGTCCGCTCGCTGACCCAAGATGATAGCCACGTATTTTGTCGTGACGATCAGATTGAGGCTGAGATTGACGGCTTGCTCTCAAGTGCCCGTGAACTTTACGGTATGATTGATATGAAACTGCGGGTGCGCCTGAGCTATCGTGACAGCAGTGATAAATACCTTGGTGATAAAGCGCTGTGGGATTCGGCCCAGGCTCAGCTAAAGAACGCCGTGATTGCCAACGAGCTGGATTACTTTGAACAAGAGGGCGAAGCCGCCTTTTACGGGCCAAAAATTGATTTCATGGCGACCGACGCGATTGGCCGCGAACATCAAGTCGCGACCGTGCAGCTTGATTTCGTGCAGCCAGAACGGTTTGGGCTCGAGTACACCACTGCCGATGGTACGACTAAGCACCCGGTGGTGATTCACTGTGCCTTACTCGGTTCAATTGAGCGTTTCCTCAGCGTCTTTATCGAGCATACGGGCGGGTGGTTTCCATTTTGGGCTGCGCCAGAGCAAGTGCGTATTCTCACAATTAACGACACGGTGCTCGACTACGTCCAGGAGATCGAAAAGATTTTAGTTGATACAACGCTGATGAAGCCAATCAAGTACAACGAGCTGCGTTTCACGCGCGACGACCGCAATGAAAGCCTCGGCAAAAAGATCCGCGAAGCCACGACTTGGAAGATTCCTGTACAGCTGATTGTCGGTACGCAAGATAAAGCCGATCGGACAGTGAGTGTGCGTACGCAGGCTGGCGAAGAAAAAGTTGCGCTTGAGAATCTCGGCGGCTATTTGAAGGATCTATAATGCGACAATTAGTAATTGCGATTGATTGTGATGATGTTTTAGTGCGAACGACGCCATTTCTTGTTCAAGCCTATAATCGTAAGTACGGAACAAACGCTACGCTGGCACAATCTCATGATCCTACCTTTGATATATGGCAGGCAGATGAAGACGAGCAGGTGAGGCGCTGGGAATCGCTCACGGAGACTGAAGGCTATAAGGACTTAGGTCCAGATCCTGAAGAGGCCCTAATCTTACGCGAACTGGCGAAGAATCATGAGCTGCATCTTGTAACAGCACGCAAAGAGCACGAGCGCGAGTATACTAAGCAGATGCTTGATCGTGAATTAGCTGGCGTATTCTCTTCTATGGAGTTTGTTGGGTGGAATGGTTCAAAAGGCGATATCTGTGCGCATATCGGTGCCGATGTGTTAATTGATGACAATTATCGACATCTCAAGAGCGCTATCAGTAAAGGCTTGCCGACAAAAGGGGCGATTCTATTTGGCGAGTATCCATGGAATGAATCGGATCGAGGGTCAAAAGAACTGACGTACTGCGTAGATTGGATTGAAGTTAAAAATGTAATTGATGCAATCGCATAAAGCTAAGAACATAGTTGTATGAATAATGGGGAATTTCGTAAAAAAATCGAAGCGCTTATGGCTCAAGTGCCAGCTGGTCAGGTAACGACCTACGGCGATCTGGCGGGTTTAGCGGGTCATGCTAACGCCGCACGAATTGTTGGCGGTATTGCGCACTATGGCGACAATGAGCTACCGTGGCACCGTCTGGTGAATCGTTTTGGCGGTTTGGCGTCGGCTTTTCCCGGTGGGCGTGAGGCTCAGCAGCAGTTACTCGAGGCAGAAGGTGTCCGTTGTACAAATTTCATCATTGATAATTTTAAGGAAATCAGATGGCAGCCGAAGATCTAGAGGACTTACCGCTTATTGTTATTGTCGGTCCGACAGCAAGTGGAAAAACAGCGCTCGCCATTGAGCTCGCTGAGCAGTTTCACGGTGAGATTATTTGTGCCGATTCGCGAACAATTTATACGGGCATGGATATTGGTACCGCCAAGCCAACCAAGCAGGAACGGGCGCGCGTACCACATTGGGGGCTTGATCTTGTAGAACCGGGCCAACATTTTAACGCGGCCGATTTCAAACAGTACGCCGAGCAAAAGATTCAGGAAATCCGTGAACGCGGTCATATACCGTTTCTCGTCGGCGGCACTGGCTTGTATGTTGACGGCGTGGTATTTGATTATCAGTTTGGCCCAGTGCCTGACGCGACGCAACGGGCTGAGCTCGAGCGATGGTCTCTGGAGGAGTTGCATGCATATTGCGTAGAAAACAACATTACACTACCGGAAAATGCGCAAAATAAACGCTATGTCATTCGTGCTATCGAGCGAAAAAGCATAAGCGAGAAGAGAAGAATGGCACCAATACACAATATTGTTATTGTAGGAATAGCAACGGATAGAGACACACTTAGAGCTCGCATAGAGGAGCGAACCGAACACTTATTTGAAAATGGTGTTGTCAAGGAAGCGACTATATTGGGCAAAAAATATGGCTGGGAAAACGAAGCGATGACGGGGAATATCTACCGGCTTGTCCAACAACACCTGAGTGGTGCGCTCACCCTCGAACAAACGAAGGAAAAAAATACAACAGCCGATTGGCGGCTCGTTAAACGTCAATTGACCTGGCTCAAACGTAATCCCTTTATCCAATGGAAAGCTCTCCCAGAGGCGAAACAGTATCTTATGCAGGTACTCGCCAACGACAAAAAACGATGATACAATAGAACACGAAAGTTATCCGAGGTAGAAAGTTGATCGACGCATTATTTGGTTCAAAAACGAGGGTAAAATTACTCCACCTTTTCCTGAACAACCCAGGTAAGGCGTTTTACGTCCGCGAAATTACTCGACTGATTGATGAACAAATAAATTCCGTGCGTCGTGAACTGGCGAACATGCTTTCAATCGGCATTATTACCAGCGATACGGCTGACAATAAGCTCTACTACGAGATTAACCAGCGCTACGAACATTATGTGCCGCTGCGCGCGATTTTTGCCGATGGCCGTATCGAGTCTGTGATCGCCCCGAGTACGACAAGCGCCTGGCAGGATGAGATTACCGGCCTACCGGGCGTGCGATTAGTGCTGGCAGCGGGCATACTTGTACGGGGGTCAACTAGTAATGTTGATATTTTGCTGGTTGGTGAAACGCCGCCTGCAAAAGTGAAGCAGGTCATGAAAGATATCGAGCTCAAAGAGGGGCGGGAACTTAACTACAGCATGCTTAACTATGATGACTTCTATTATCGTCTTAGCGTTCGTGATAAATTTATAACAGAAATACTACATGGCAAGCATTCCGTTTTGCTCGATGCCGATAATATATTGAAAAATCAGAAATAGGAGAACATATGTTTGAAATTGAATATAAAGGTGGCAACACGGTCGTAATTTCGACCAAGAAATCAACGCTTATTACGGATCCGAAGCTGTCATTGATCGGTTTGAAAGATTTACGTCCAAAAGACGGTGTCGAGCTCGCCACCGAAGCGCGTTTTGCGTTGAATGACGATGACGCGCGGCTCCACATCGAGGGACCGGGTGAGTATGAAGTTGGTGATTTTTCAATCAGGGGTGTCACCGCAATTCGCCACCTTGATACTGACGCCACTGAACCCTTGTCGACGATTTACCGAATTGAAGTCGCCGATACGCGGATCGCGCTACTTGGCAATATCGCGCCAAGTCTCGATGAACAGCAACTTGAAGCGCTCGGGGTTATTGATATCTTGATTATCCCGGTTGGCGGCGGTGGTTACACGCTTGACGCGACCAGTGCGGCAACCTTGGCGCGCCAGATTGAACCCAAGGTCGTTATCCCGATTCACTACGCTGACAGTGCCTTGAAGTATGAAGTGCCGCAAGATACGCTCGAAACCTTTACGAAGGAGTTTGGTGCTCCGACAGAGACAACGAGTAAGTATAAGGTAAAATCGAGTGCGCTTTTACCCCAAACGCTCACCGTTATTGAATTGACACGCAGCTAATAAGGGCGAACCAATGACAAAAATACCTCACGTCTGTGAGGTATTTTTATGGAGTGGCATGTCGATATTAGGCGACGACGTTACTTTTCCCGGCGGTAGGGAGGATACCCTTTTTCTTAAGCGTGCGAATCGCCTGCGTACTGAGGGTCATCGTAACCTTTTGGCCGTCAACTACAAAAGTCTTTTTCTGTAGGTTCGGCTTAAAGACACGGTTTGTCCGACGCAAAGAGAAGCTCACATTGTGGCCGAATTGTTTGCCTTTTCCTGTTAGTTCACAGCGTGCTGCCATAGTATTTCTCACTTATTATTTTAAACAATCTTTAGTAGTATACCGTTTTCGCCTCTGAGAGTCAAGATGCTATAATGGTCAGAATGGATATTACGTACATCGCAATTGTTATCATCGTCATCTTACTCTCAATGACGCTGCATGAGGCGATGCACGCGTTTGTGAGCTATTGGCTTGGAGACGACACGGCGAAGCTGCAAGGTCGGTTAACTCTAAACCCCCTGAAACATATTGATCCTTTTCTGACGCTGTTATTGCCGATAGCCCTAGCTATTATGGGGCTGCCTATTTTCGGTGGAGCGAAGCCGGTGCCACTGAACCCTGAACGGGTGCGATATGGGGAATGGGGCTTTGCCTTGGTGGCGATCGCGGGACCGCTGACAAACCTGCTGATCGCCTTTGTTAGCTTTGGCCTCTATGTGATTATTGGTATGCCAGGGATTGATACGCTTGCGGGACAAGTTCTCAGTGTTGCCGTAAGTGTTAATCTTGGCTTTTTCGTCTTTAATATCATTCCCATTCCGCCGCTTGATGGCTCGCGGGTGCTGTATGCGCTTGCGCCTGATTTTGTCCGCCGTATCATGGAAGTGATTGAGCGGTATGGCGTCATGGTGGTCTTTATCATTGTATTACTCGCGGGGGCTTATATCGGAACGTTTATGGGGACTGCTATCCAGTTCTTTATCGAGCTGTTCGGTAGAATATTCGGCTTGTAGAAGCGTTAATAATACAACCAAAGTCTTACTGATAGATACGTGTGAGCCTCTGTTTCGTTGCGTTAACTCATGCTTCGCATGATATAGCACTTCGTCGCTTCGGAAAGCTGAGCGAGCTCGTTTTCGCTCAGCTCATCGTGTTATAATAAGAAGTGTCCAGAGAGTACCTCGGCGCATATGATTTTCCTAATTATCATATTGATCGGGATTCCTAATGATTCGCTCCCGTGGGAACGTTTTGCGGAAACCCACCTTGCACTTTTGCGGGGAATATCAAGCGCTCGAGGGACACTCCCTGGGCTTTTTGGTATCTATAACGGGGTATGGCGCAGTTGGTAGCGCGCACGGCTGGGGGCCGTGAGGTCGCAAGTTCAAGTCTTGTTACCCCGACCATAATTCGATAATGCTACTATAGGAGTAACATCTATAGTATAGAAAGTTAGTAATGAATCAACGTATTTCTGTCCGCGCAATTATTCGAAAAGATGAAAAAACCCTCCTTCTAAGACGGGCGAATGGCCGTCAGTCGATCGTGGGTAAATATGAGCTACCCGGTGGTCGCTTAGGCTACGGAGAGCAGCCTGAGGACGCCTTGAGGCGCTATCTACATGACGATTGTGGGATTCATATCGAAACGGCGCAATTATTTGATGCCGTTAGTTACATTGACCAAGACGATCGGGATATACAATATGGTGTCGTGGTTTATCTCGTAAGCCCGGCGCCTCAAGGTAGTAATCTTGTTTTAAGCAAAAATTACAACAAGTATACTTGGCAGAAGATAGCGAAAATTCAGCAGGAAGAGACGACAGATCTGACACAATTACTGTTGGGTATTATACAACAGAACACCATTACACAGCAAACCTTTCAAACAATTCAATCACATAGAGTCAAAGATACATCAGGTGATGAAGTGATCATTTATACAGATGGGGGTTCTCGAGGAAATCCAGGACCATCGGCGGCTGGGTATGTGATTATGAATTCCCAGCACGAGGTTATTGATCAAGGCGGTGAATACGTAGGAATTACAACGAACAATCAGGCCGAGTATCAAGGGGTACGAGTTGGTCTGGAAAAAGCGTTGACGCTTGGTATTCACCGAGTCAGATTTTGCCTTGATAGTATGCTTGTCGTAAACCAAATGAATGGTATCTATAAGATTAAGAATCGTGAGCTTTGGCCGATTCATGAACGTATTCGTATGCTCATGACACATTTTGATAAGGTTACCTTTACGTACGTACATCGTGAGTTTAATCAACTGGCAGATAGTATGGTAAATAAAACCCTCGATGCGCATGCGCGCGATGAGTAGGCTATATTCATACGTTGTATGAATATAGCATTTCGTCGCTCGGTACAGATAAACAAGCTTATCTGTACCTCACTCCTCATGTTATAATAACGGGAGCAGTTCATTAAACGATCGCTTGCCATTTGGTAAGAGGAAAGTCCGGGCAGCGTAGGACAACGGCAGTCGCTAACGGCGACCGGAGGTAACTCTAGGGAAAGTGCCACAGAAACGAAACTACCTTCTGAAAAGAGGGAAAAGATGAAACGAGTGAGGTAAGAGCTCACAGCATGCCATGGTGACATGGCGTGAAGGTAAACCCTGCTGGCTGCAAGGAGATCTACATACAGGGCGGTCCGTCCGTAGGTCGCTACCCGCTTGATCTTGTAGGCAACTGCGAGACTAGATAGATGATCGTTCACGACAGAACCCGGCTTATCGATGAACTGCTCACGAAAAATACCGCTCCATGAGAGCGGTATTTTTCGTTGACTCAGTGACGAAGCGAAAGCTGAGCTATAGGGGCCGGGAGTCTATTGCGAATTTACTTCGAAATAGACGAGGAGGGGCGAACCCCTTCTGTAACTAGGCTGCGATGCTTTTAACGATTGCGGCGAACGCAGCGGGCTCGCTGACAGCAAGTTCAGCGAGAACTTTGCGGTCTAGTTCGATGTTAGCCGCCTTCAGGCCAGCGATTAGCTTGCCGTATGTCGTACCTTGTTCGCGAGCAGCGGCATTAATGCGGGTAATCCACAAACCTCGGAGGTCACGCTTCTTGGTGCGGCGGTCGCGGTAAGCGTACTGGAGAGCTTTAATAACACCTTGTTTTGCCAGGCGATAAGAACGCGTCCGGTTGTGCTGCATTCCTTTAGCTAATTTTATAATCTTTTTGTGCTTAGCGCGTGCGGTGACGCCTCGTTTTACTCGCATATTATACTCCTAGAGCTCGTTTAACGTTTTTTGCCATGCTTCCGGTGACGGTTGCAGTGGTGTTGATGGCGCGCTTGCGGCTCTTGCTCTTTTTGGCGAGCATGTGGCCACCAAAAGCGCGACGACGGGTCAATTTACCAGTGCTGGTAATCTTGATTCGCTTGGCAGTCCCTTTGTGGGTTTTCATCTTTGGCATTATTTACTCCTTACTACTACGCTCAGATTGCGGCCAGCCATCTGAGGCTTTTGTTCAAGTATTGCATCATTCTCAAGGAGGGTGATAATCTTTTCGATCATTTCAAAGCCAAGTTCTTTGTGGGCCATCTCGCGACCACGATAAAAAATTTGGATACGGACTTTATGTCCGGCGCTAAGAAACTCTCGGATCTTTCGCAGCTTAATATCGAGATCGCCCGAGCCAATCTTGAGACCAAAGCGCATTTGCTTTAGCTCTCCAGCTTTGCTACTTTTGCGATTTTTCTGTTGCTCTTTCATCTTCTGGTATTGGTATTTACCCCAGTCAACGATTTTTACAACAGGTGGATCGGCATTTGGTGAGATTTCGACAAGATCAACGCCCGCATCTTCGGCAGCCTTGAGCGCATCGGCGCGTGACATGATTCCAAGTTGTTCTCCGTCAGTACCGATAACACGAAGCTGTGAGGCACGAATTGCTTCGTTAATACGAATTGATGTGTTGATTGCTGATCTCCTTTTTGAGTGTGCAATAAATGAAGCATTACTCAGCTCAATATTTTAACAGATTGCCCTCGGTAGTACAATAGCTTTATCGATATTGGAGCGCTTCGCCGACATGGTGAGGTGCGATGTCAGGACTACCTTCAAGGTCGGCGATAGTCCGGGCGACTTTGATGATCTTAAAGTAAGACCTGGCGCTCAGTTTGAGCTTTTCGGTTGCCGCGAGTAGGAGGTCGCTTACATCGGGTGCTAGCGGCATGGTCTTCGTAATGGCGCGACTAGTTAGATTAGTGTTGTACTTACTACTGCTACCGTATCTGTTGTGTTGAATGTGGGAAGCTTTTTTGATAGCTTCCAAGGCATTTACTTGTTGTGTATTTATCATCTCTTTTGAGGAGGCAAACAGTTCTTTATTGGAGACCCGTGATACCGACACGCGTAGGTCAATGCGATCGAGAAGGGGTCCAGAGAGACGTTTTTGATAGGCTAGAATTTGTGTGCTGCTACAGTTGCATTCGTGTGTTTGGTCGCCGTAGTAACCGCACGGGCAGGGATTCATTGTCGCCACCAGCATGAAGTCAGCCGGATAGGTAACCTTGCCATTAGCCCTGCTCACGGCGATAGACTTATCCTCAAGTGGTTGACGGAGTGCTTCCAGGGTGGCGCGGGGATATTCGGGTATTTCATCGAGAAAGAGTACGCCAAGGTGAGCGAGGCTTATCTCTCCTGGTTTAAAGTCATTGCCGCCACCTACAAGAGCTACACGACTGGCGGTGTGATGTGGAGCGCGAAAGGGGCGAGCTGTAATAATTTCATCAATAGATTCGCCGGCGAGACTATGAAGTTTTGTGACGGCGATCTGTTCTTCAGCCGAGAGAGTAGGGAGAAGACCGAGCAGTGTTCGTGCGAGCATCGTCTTGCCTGCGCCCGGTGAGCCGGACAGGAGGATGTTGTGACGTCCGGCGGCCGCAATAATAAGTGCTCGTTTTGCCTGTTCTTGCCCATGAATATCATCGAGTGTCGGTGTTGTGGGGTCTTTCTTGGTGCGACTCGGCGAAGCGGTGATTTGATTGGGCGACAAGATAATCTCTTGTTTGAGGTGCAGATAAAGCTCTTTCAGTGATGCCACACCAATGATTTCAATACCTTTCACTAATGATGCCTGCTCCACACACTCTTTTGGCAAATAAACACACTTAAAATCATGCTGGCGTGCTGTTTCGGTGATAGAGATAGCGCCTTTAATGGGACGAATACTGCCATCAAGTGCCAGTTCGCCGGCGAAGACGGCTTCATTAACCTCTGATTGGCGTAGCTGGCCACTGCTAATGAGTACAGCAAGTGCAATCGCTAGGTCATAGTGGGTACCGTTTTTTGGTAGTTCTGCTGGAGCGAGGTTGATGGTAATCCGTTTCTTCGGATACTCTAAGAGAGAATTGGCGATCGCGCTTTTAATTCGTTCCTTAGCCTCGTCAATCGCCTTATTACCGAGGCCGACGATTTGTATACTGGGAAGGCCGTTCGTAGCGTCGCTCTCTACCTCTATAAGATGACCATCAAAGCCAATAGAAGCAACAGAGAAAACCTTAGCAACAGTTGTCATATTGCTTAGAGTTAACCATATCGTGATACATTATGTAAAGTATTGCAGGTCGCCTCGGCGTGGTATAATTAGGTTATCGGTTGGGGCTGATATAGCTTTCGACGGAAGGAATTTAATAGATCATTTTGCAAGCCGACCTTTGCACGTACGCATATTTTTAATTGCAACCAAACTTGCATCAGCAGCTACTAGTGTTAAGAACTTCTTCGCTACCGCGTTTACGTTCCCACAGCTAGCAGTTGCGCCAATCGCAGCCTAATACGCTCGATCATTGCTCGCCAGCAGGTGACATAGTGGGGAGCGGTGTTATATAGCCATGTCACTTACTTTTTCTATGGGCAGCAACGTAGTGGAAGGACATTTATTTGCGCGTCAGATCAGATATTTTTGTCTGTCTTTGAATCCGGTCAGACGTTAACCACGAAGACAAACTATGCTTGTAGACGAATGATCTGTTACCTTTCGGACCCGGGTGCAATACCCGGCAGCTCCACCAAGATTATGTTGCACTCGTCAGTATGACGAGTGCTTTTTTGATAGTATAGACGACAAAATAAAACAACCACCTGCGAGTAGTGGTTGTTTTAGTGTGGAGTTTTTGATTTCTTGTTTATTTTTGGCTTCTGCACAATTTATTTATTCAGAAGCTACCCCTATAATATGCTGCCAACGCGCTTGTGTCAATGACTTTTTCATAAAAAACTTTAGGTAAAAAATACCACGCCATTTTTGCTATATATAGCGTAGATAATGCGTACGATCGCCATAATATGCTCGCTACATATGGTAGCTAAATTTTTTGAGAGAGCGCAGTCCCGTATGTATGCGTGAAGGGCAGTGCTCAACGACACGTGAGAGGAGGAAGGGTTGTATGTATTTCGTTTAGAGCAGTCTACCTACTTATGATGCAGTCAATGGTATGGTGAGGGTCATATAAATAAACTTCACGCACGGTTAATTGTTCCCCAGCCGGATTATGCAATAATGTTGCTCGATAAGTAGACGTATGATTAAAAGCATGACGTGTCGGGTAAATGTATGGCTTCATGTTTTGAATAGACCTCATAAAGTAATGACAGTAATATAGTTATAAAACCATTGCATAAAATCGGGAATGCCAATCCTTAAGATATACTTATAGCAACTTGAGTATAATGATTGTTTGTGAAAAGTTCATAGAGAGTATGCATGTGTCAAGCAGCTATCTATATTAATGTAATAAAGTCATCATCAAAACAATGTTACAAAACTGTAACTTACACTGTTAATATTTGCGTTGTATTTAAAACCTATATATAATACATCAAACATATTGACGTAGCGAAATGCTTATGCTACTGTAGAGATAAGCTTTTACAAACACAAACAAAAGCAAAAAACCTTAACAAATAGTATCGATCCGTTGCCAACGTTTTGGCGAAAACTCGGCGATATCACTGTATTACCATTATGGCTTCTACAAGAAGACATACGCACCTTCCCTAAGTAGTACTTGTGGTGTTGCCGATGCTCCGCCAAATGGTGTTGAGTACCGGTAGTAGTACCGATGTGCTTAGTAAAACCTAGTAGTATGATTTATAGTATTGAAACTACTAAGCACATCGCGGAACCTACCACACGACTGTGCTCCCTAATTGGGAGCGGTCAGCTGCCTCGAGCGGTAAGTTGTTCATCGACACACGCATCAAAATATATAATTGGATGGACAGTGCTTGTCTGAACGCGTAGACTTACTGCTCAGGCTCTTTGGATGATATTTCGAATTTCTTTTGAGTAATGGTAGAGTGGAGAATATGGGTAAAAAAGCACTACTAATCGCGATGATACTCGCAGCGATTACCATAGGTATGTTGCTTACTATAACGAACCCAACAACAGCCGGACCGGTAGGAGTCTTGGCTATTTTTGTTTTAATATACATCGTTATTCTTGGTATTATCAGTTTTACACTCTATAGTGCAAGTCGGATTATTGCGAAAGCCGCAAAGAGAGTAGCGGTTACAAAGCGGCCGATTCAAGCACTCGGCTTCCGGAAGGCTTATTACTATGCTTCCGTGATAGCGCTTGGCCCGGTCATGTTACTAGGGATGCAGTCTGTGAGTGGCCTGGGGGTTTATGAATTTTTTCTTGTCTGTTTTTTTGTCGTCGTCGGCTGCCTTTATATTAGCCGCCGAATGGCATAAAAAAATAACTTGTTTATGCTATACTGACGGATATGGAATCTGAATCTCTTCAGCCACACGCCACTCCTGAACGTCCTGACGTTTCACGGTCCGAACAGTCCGAGAAGTTGCCGTTGCAAACACCCGAAACTGGTGTATCGAGGGACGCAGAGTATTATGAGCAACGGAGTGAAGCTGGCGCCCGCGCTAATGATAGTGCGACCCCCATATTTCCTGCACCTGTGCCGTTCGCGCTATCTGTCCAAACACAAACAGCCAGTACTGATGATGATATTACAACGACTGATGATAACCCCTTGATCGCCAACGACGATGATCTTATTGAAAAAGAGTGGGTTGATAAAGCAAAAAAGATTATAGTAGAAACAAAGGATGATCCGTATCGCCGAGAACAGGCTGTGAGCCGGCTCCAGCAGGATTATCTGGAGAAACGATATGGAAGAAAGATTGGATCGGCCGACGAAACGGCCTAGGGTGGAAAGATGAAGCGCGCATGATAGGTGTAATGATTGGATTTTTTATAATCATTGTCGTCGGAGCGGCGGCTTGTATTTTTGTGTTCTCGCAGTATCGTAAAACGCTCCGTGAAGCGAAAAATTATGAACGTGGATTAAAAATGATTCCGATGTACATTCACATTCCACCTTCCAGCGACGACTTAGAGAGTAATGGGCGCGACGAGCGCGATGTCACCGAAGAGGTGCTGTCGCAGGCGCAGGTGATGTATAACATTATCGCAAGCACTGCCACGAAAGGTTTTAAAAGTAAGATCTATGGTCAACGGCATCTTTCATTTGAAATTTTAGCCCATGAGGGCTTGGTGCACTATTACACAGTTGTTCCTTCTGTGTTGGTTGATGTTATTCAACAGGCGATCGCTGCGGCGTATCCCTCGGCCCGGCTCGAGGAAGTCACCGAACATAATATCTTTAGTCAAGTCGGCAAGACGAGTGGGACGATTGGTGGAGAGTTCACACTCAAAAAGAATTTTGTTTATCCTATTGCAACCTATCAAGAATCAAAGCGAGACGCCGCGCGCGCCATGTTAAATGCCCTGTCGGGTGCGATGCGTGAAGATGGAGTGGCGATTCAGATTCTCCTGCGTCCAGCTCGTGATGGCTGGACGAAAGCCTCGGTTGATGCGGCTAACAAGATTAAGAAAGATAAGGGTAACAAGAAGGGTGGCCTGGCTGGTTTGATGGCGCCAAAGGATTTGATGGAGGCGTTTTGGCGTCCGCCGGAGATACATGAGGCGAAACCGGAAGATAAACAATTGACATCGCTCGAGCAGGCAACGGTTGAGGCGATTGAAGATAAAACGCGCTATCCAGGCTATGAAGTCTTAATTCGCGTGGTGGTATCGTCAAATACAGCTAGTCGTTCCCAGGCGATTTTAAAGAATGTTGTGTCGGCTTTTTCATTGTTTGATTCCGCGACGAATAATGGTTTTAAGTTTGCGATTTCTCGCAATATTGAAGAGCTTGTTACCGCCTATATCTTTCGTTTTTTCCCGCAGACGGTTAATCAAAATATTCTCAATAGCGTTGAGCTCGCTACAATTTTCCATTTGCCGAACCAAAAGAGTATTCCAAACTCTCAAGTACAGCGCCAGATGAGTAAGCAGGTTGATGGGCCGACGCAAATTATGGATGAGGGCTTTTTGCTGGGGTATAACGAATTTCGCGGAGTCAAAAAACAAATTCGCCTAAGTACTAACGATCGGCGACGGCACACGTATATGATTGGTCAGACGGGTACAGGAAAGTCCGGCTTGTTGGAGAATTTAGCGTTCCAGGACATGATGGATGGGAAGGGCTTTGCATTTATCGATCCGCATGGCGATTCGGCTGAAGCGCTGCTTGGTATGGTGCCGAAAGAGCGGGTAGAGGACGTTATTTACTTTAGCCCGGGTGATATGGAAAGCCCGATTGGCTTGAATTTATTTGAGTTCGAGACTCAGGACCAACGCGATTTCTTAATTCAAGAGACACTTGCCATGCTCTATCGACTCTATGACCCAGGACACACCGGTATTATCGGCCCACGCTACGAGCATTGGTTCCGCAACGCTGCGCTGACTATCATGAGCGACCCGGCAGGCTCAACCTTTATTGATGTGCCGCAGGTTTTTAATGACCAAGCGTTTACTGATGAGAAACTCAAGCACGTGACGGATCGTACTGTGCTTGATTTTTGGCATAAAGAGATGGCTCAAACAAGCGAGGCGAATAAGTCTGAGGTGCTCGGTTGGTTTGTCAGTAAGTTTGGTGCATTCCTTTCGAATGAAATGATGCGTAATGTCATCGGTCAGACCAAGAGTGGGTTTGACCTGCGTGACATTATGGACAATAAGAAGATTCTGCTGGTGAACCTCTCAAAGGGACGGACTGGTGAGCTTAACTCGCAGCTGCTTGGTATGATTTTTGTCATGAAGTTTCAAGCGGCGGCAATGGGTCGTGCCAATATCCCAGAAGCTGAGCGTGAAGATTTTGCACTGTACGTCGATGAGTTCCAGAATTTTGCAACCGATAGCTTTGAGTCAATCCTCTCAGAGGCCCGAAAGTATCGCCTAAACCTCGTTTTGGCTAACCAGTTTATGACTCAACTGACCGATAAGATTCGTGAAGCTATCATTGGTAATATCGGCACGGTGATCAGTGGACGTATTGGTATTACTGACGCGGAAATCTTGCAGAAAAAATTTGCGCCAACCTTTGACGCTGAGGACCTGACAAAATTGCCAAACTTCCAGACGGTTGCGAGTGTCATGATCAATGGCGTGCCTTCGGCGCCGTTCTCGATGTCGCTGATTCCACCAATGGGCCGGTCTAATCCGCAACTGCGTGATGCGCTTAAGAAGCTCTCAGCGGCAAAATACGGCCGTCCGCGAGCCGAAGTGGAGAGGGAGATCTTTGCGCGGCTCGGGGCTGGTGACGCGGCCAAGAAGGCGAAAATGGATGCCCTGAAACAAGCTCAGCAACAACGTCTCGCCGCAACTCGGCCGCAGGGCGCCGTGGGTGCTGCACCATCGTCGGGTTCGTCCTTCTTGGATGAATGGCTCGCCAAGCGCCAGCAGCTTGCGAGTACGCCGCCTTCGACAGCTCGTCCTGCGACACAGCCTCCGATGGGACAAGCGCCTTCATGGCATGACCGACCAGCTGCATCAGCAGGGATGTCGCCGTCACCAACTCCTCCTGTCGCGCCCGTTCAGGAGGCTGCGCCCGACAGGCTACATCTGCGTGGAGCGGATCGTAATGACGATGATGAAATCGCCATCCCGCTTCGATAGTGGTTGCGATACCCTTACTTTTTGCCAGTAAATAGGACCTTGAAGTAGTCGAACAACAAACCAATGATCCAGCCGACAATAAAGGCACCGATTGATTCAAAGCCCGAAAGGGTGTAGCCATAGTTTTTGGCAATTAGGTAGACGGCAAATGTACAAATGAATGCAAAGATTGCACCAGAGAGGATGGCGTTGGGGCGGGCAACTGTCGTACCAACAACATCACTCGTTTTTTCAACTGGTTTCGCATGGATAAATTTACTAAAGGCACGACTCGCTGGCGTCATAGTGCTTTGCACTTCTTTCATGGTGTTTTTGAAAGACGTATCACGCTCTTTTTTACTGATAGGCCCACGTCGCTTGAGGGCGAGTGGTTCATGCGGCACATGCGATCGCTCAGCGCCGCTTGCCTCAACACTAACGGCAGTCTCTAGGGCTTCGATGCGAGCTTCTTGGGCGCTACGTTCGGCGCTTTCAATGGAACGCTCACCAGCTTGCTCATGTTCTTGAGATAGCTTTTCTATCTGTTCAGCTGCTGATTCGGCAGTTATATCAAGATGATGTTCTGGTCCTGTTGTAAGTTTTTCTGATTCGTTTGCCATGTCCACCCCTTATAAATATACGTATTATTACGATTAAATAGCTCCAGCATTCAAATCGCGGCGAATGAGTCGCACCTCTTTTTTCATTTGACGAGCCCGCGCGTAGAAGTAGGTTACAACTGCGAGGATAACCCCGACAAAGAGTAGGTTTTCCGTTTGTCCCGTCTGCGGCAACTGCTTGACGACTTGTTCAACGACTTTCGGCGCCGGGCAGTTCACGTTGACGTCCGTAGCGGTGCCAAAGGTATTTGTCATAACACAGTCGTATGAAGTGCCGTCACTTGCTCCCTGGGCTGCGGCCGGTATTGTGTCCGGTAATTTAACCACGAAGGTTCGATCGGTTGTTTGACCTGGCTGAAGCGTAACGGTGCCCCAGGTTAACGTTTTGGTGGCTGGGTCAAAAGTACCGCCGCCTTGATCGATGAGGGATGAGTATTCAAGAGTATCCGCGAGATTATCAGTTAGTTCGACTGGCGCAGCTTGTTTGCCGTCATTTTTTGCCGTAACGGTAAAACGTATACGCTGAGAAACGTCGGCAGTTAATGTCGTAGCGTTACCGTTTTGATCGAGGTTAAAGGCGTCTTTCGTCTTGATGATTTGTGCGACACAGCGCGTATCTTTGACCCAAATTGTCTGGTCGCCTGGACAGGGCTGACATTGCGTATCTTCCTCAGTAAGAAGAGGGTTAAGGGCGCATTTATTTGGTGGGGCAACGGTGAGTTGTTTGGTACAGTTAGCGCCGGTTTTGTCGCCAAGGCTGGTGCTGACGGCAACGTTCACCGTATAGGTCCCCGGCTGTAGTGTTTGGGTGAGGCTCGATGACGTAGACGTACTTGGAACAGTCTTTGTACTAACAGTTTTTCCCGATGCATCTCTTACGACGTAGGTGTAGCCCTTAATGGCGGCGCCATTGACGACTGAACCTTGGGCGTTAAGCTGATATGAAGTGCGTGACAAACCAACGACTGATAGGGACTGACAGATGGCATTTGGTTGCGGTGGCGGGGGTGGAGGTGGTGGAATGCTATTTGTGATGAGATTTCCACAGGCCTGCATAATTGCGAACCAGCCAATTTTCTGTGAATGACCAATCCAACCATAAATTCGGGTATTACTACCTTCCCAGAGTTTGAGAGGGCGGGCATAGACTGTTTGGAGAGTTTGGCCAGAGCTATTGGTAATAGGGACGGCTCGCTCACCTTGTGCATAACTAAACTTAGGATTATGTCCCCACGACAGGGTGTCACCAACTACCCAGCTAGAGAATTGTGAAGCGGCAATTTCTTCACGAGTAATGCCCACATAATTCATAATATCTTTCAGTCCACCGACGTTGCTATCATAAGGTCGAAGGAAGTTATCAAGCGAGCGATTAGATCCGAGCCCAAGTCCACCGGGAACGAAGTCATTACTACTTGAGGCATTCGCCGACTCAGGGGGTTGGAAGACGGCTAAGCACTGCACGATGAGCGCGAGGACGGTAAAGATCAAGCCGATGCGACGCGTCACCTCTTCTTTACGGAGACGTTTTGCGTAAAAACCGAGTTGTCCCACGAGTGAGGGGCTGAATGGAAGGTTTGATATGAGTTTTCTAAACATTTTTTTGTTTCTTTTGTATTATGACCTTAAGGTATCTCTTATGAATAACATTAGCATAATAAATATGTTCAGTACAAGAGCTTGAGTGAACAATATTTTTTCTGTATAATGGAAGAAATGTAAAGAGCTACAAGTCTGTAATAGTGAGGGAATAATGGCGAAACAAAAAAACGGTGACTCTTATGATGCATCACAAATTCAAGTTCTAGAGGGATTAGAGCCAGTTCGTAAGCGACCTGGTATGTATATTGGTAGCACAGGCTATGAAGGTGTTCATCACCTTATTAAAGAGATTGCCGATAACTGTATTGACGAAGCGATCGCTGGCTTCGCAACTCGTGTCGATGTTGTTTTGCTCGCTGATGGTGGCGTGCGCGTGTCTGACGATGGTCGTGGTATTCCGGTTGAGAAACACGCCAAGACTGGTAAGAGTACGCTCGAGACTGTTCTCACGGTTCTACATGCCGGCGGTAAGTTCGGTAATGGTGGCTATAAAGTATCATCAGGTCTCCACGGTGTTGGTTCGAGTGTAGTAAACGCGCTTTCGACGAAGCTTATTGCGGAAGTGGGTCGCGACGGCAAACTGTATCGTCAAGAGTATGCCATTGGTATCCCACAGGCGGAGATTGCTGTTGTCGGTAAATCCGAGCGCAATGGTACCAGCATTACCTTTTACCCAGATGCGACGATTTTCAAAGAAGGTATAGAATTCGATTACAAATGGGTCGTAAACTATTTGCGCCACCAAGCCTATCTCACCAAAGGGGTCTATGTCTCGGTTCGAGACGAGCGCACAAACGAACGCGCCGCCTTCTACTTCGAAGGTGGTATTCAAAGTTACGTGAAACATCTCAACATCGGTAAAGAAGTCGTAACTGACAGTGTTTTTTATGTTGAAAAGCAAGTTGAAGATTCGATGGTTGAAGTAGCTATTCAGTATAACGATACGTTTGTTGAGACGGTAAAGCCGTTTGCTAATAACGTGCTAACTCCAGATGGTGGTACGCACCTTGTCGGTTTTCGTTCGGCGCTCACTCGTGTTATCAATGACTATGCTCGCAAAAGCGGGCTGCTGAAAGAAAAAGAGGACAACCTAACAGGTGATGACATTCGCGAAGGGTTAACGGCGATTATCCTAGTGAAATTACCCGATCCGCAGTTTGAAGGTCAAACCAAGAATAAGCTCGGTAATCCTGAAGTTCGACGATACGTTGAGCAGGTGATGAATGAATACTTTGCTTACTACCTTGAGGAAAACCCAGAAGTAGCAAAAAAGATTGTTGGCAAGGCGCTCCTGGCAGCTCGTGCTCGTAAGGCAGCTCGGGCAGCCCGCGATAACGTGCTTCGTAAGGGTGCACTCGATGGTATGGGACTGCCTGGTAAGCTGTATGATTGTTCAAGCAAAAATCCGGATGAGAGTGAAATTTATATTGTAGAGGGTGACTCTGCGGCAGGTTCGGCCAAAGAAGGCCGTGACAGCAAAACGCAGGCAATTTTGCCGCTCCGTGGTAAGGTGCTGAATACTGAACGTGCCCGGCTTGATAAGATGTTTGCCAACAAAGAAATTGTTGCCATGATTCAGGCCTTCGGCGTGGGTATTGGCGACTCGTTCTCGATTGATGGCCTGCGTTACCACAAAATCATTATTATGACCGATGCCGATGTGGATGGTAGCCACATTGCAACCCTACTACTGACGTTCCTGTTCCGTTATATGCGAGAAGTTATTGAGGGTGGTTATGTGTATCTTGCCAGGCCGCCGCTCTATAGCATCAATCGCGGTCAGAAGAAGCAGTATGTCTATGATGAGCCCGCGCTTGATACATTACTCAAAGAGCTTGTTGCGCAAAAACAAGAGCGCGGCACGACCGTTAACCAAGACGATGATCTTTTGAAGCAGGCCGGTGTTACGATATCGCGGTTTAAGGGCCTTGGCGAAATGGATGCCGACCAACTTTGGGATACGACGATGAATCCAGAAAACCGTGTTCTAAACCAAGTGCATATTGAAGATGCCGAGCGCTCTGATGCAATTTTTACCAAACTCATGGGTGATGAAGTGTCACTGAGAAAAACATTTATTCAGACGCGAGCAAAAAATGCTAACATTGAAGATTTGGATATTTAAGGGAAAATACTATGAATGACGACGAAGAACTGTTGAACGAAAATGAACCACTTGAGGGAGAGGTGTTGCCGGCCGAAGTCCAGGGTGTTGAGCGCCGTTCGCTCGAAGACGTCATGGAAGATAGCTTCTTCCGTTACTCGATGAGTGTCATTATTGATCGGGCACTCCCAGATGTTCGAGACGGCCTCAAGCCGGTCCATCGCCGAATCTTGCACTCAATGAATGTAAATGGCAATCGCAGTAATGCGAAGTTTGTAAAGAGTGCTCGTATTGTCGGTGACGTAATGGGTAAGTATCACCCCCATGGCGATTCATCTATTTATGACTCTATGGTTCGTCTGGCGCAGCCGTGGTCGTTGCGTTATCCGCTTGTTCAAGGTCAAGGAAACTTTGGCTCCATGGACGGCGATCCAGCTGCGGCCAGCCGTTATACAGAGGCGCGCATGCAACGAATTGCCGACGAGATGCTAGCGGACATCGAAAAGCAGACGGTTGATTTCCATGACAACTACGACGGGTCCGAACAGGAGCCAGCTGTCTTACCTGCAAAGCTGCCAAACCTCCTGTTGAATGGTCAAATTGGTATTGCGGTTGGTATGGCGACAAACATTCCTCCACATAACTTAGGTGAATTAGTTGATGCCTCGATAGAATTAATTGATAACGAACACGCCACGCTCGACGATCTTCTCAAGCACGTCAAGGGTCCAGACTTCCCAACGGGCGCAATTGTATATGGAGGCGCTCCTATGCACCAGGCTTATCTCACCGGTCGAGGAAGCGTGGTGGTGCGGGCTGTGGCGAATATCGAAGAGACCAAAAAAGGTCGTCATCAGATTGTAGTCACAGAGGTTCCGTATGGTGTCAATAAAGCATCACTTGTTGAGAAGATTGCTGAACTCTATAAGGAAAAGAAAATTAACATCAGTGACCTCCGTGACGAATCTGCTCGTGGTAAGGTTCGCATTGTTATCGAAGTTAAAAAAGACGGTTATCCAAAGAAGGTTTTGAACCAACTCTATAAGTTAACCGCCCTTCAGAATAGCTTTAATTACAACATGCTCGCGCTTATTGATGGTATACAGCCAAAAATTCTTGGCTTGCATGAAATGCTCCAAGAATTCATTAAGCATCGTCAACAAGTCGTACGCCGTCGTACTGAGTTTGAGCTTCGTAAGGCTAAAGAGCGTGCCCACATTTTGGAAGGCTATAAAATCGCCCTCGATAATATTGATGAAGTCATTCGAATTATCCGTGGTAGTAAAACCAGTGAGCTGGCTCAAAAGGGTTTGATTGAGGCATTTAAGCTTAGTACCATCCAAGCACAAGCGATTCTTGCAATGCAGCTTCGTCGCCTTGTCGGCCTTGAGCGTCAAGCCATTGAAGATGAACTCAATGAACTACTGCAGGCTATCAAACGATTTGAAGAGATACTGGCTGATGAAAAAGAAATTTTGGCTATCATTAAGACCGAATTGCTGGAAATGAAAGACAAATACGGTGATGAGCGCCGTTCGCAAATGATCAATCATGAACTGGGTAAGTTCAGCGACGAGGAACTCATCCCCGAAGAAGATACCGTTATACTTCTTACAACGGAGAACTATATCAAACGAACGTTGGTGAGTGAGTATCGTCGTCAAAACCGAGGTGGTAAGGGGAAGCGTGGTATGACAACCAAGGAAGAGGATGTTATAGACCAACTGGTGCCGGCGAGTACGCACGATTACCTCCTGTTCTTTACCAATAAAGGTCGTATTTTTCGTCTGAAAGCCTATGAAGTACCAGCTGCCAGCTTGACTGCCAAGGGTGTAGCAGCGGTCAACCTCCTACAGCTGCAGCCTGAAGAGAAAATTACATCAATCATTCGTCATGAAAAAGATGCTAAAGATGATGGTTACCTCTTTATGGCAACGACTAAGGGTACGATCAAGAAGACACCGCTTAAAGACTATGCCAATATTCGCACGAATGGCCTGATCGCTATTAAATTGGATGACGGTGATGAACTGCGTTGGATAAAAAAGACAACGGGAGAGAATGATGTCATTGTGTCAACATCTGCCGGTCAAGCGGTCCGCTTCAACGAAACCGGCGCTCGGCCCATGGGCCGAACTGCTCGTGGTGTGCGTGGCGTGCGCCTCCGACCACATGACCGTGTAGTCGGTATGGACATCGTTGATGATGATGCTCAAAAGTTGCTGGTCATAAGCGCGCAAGGTTACGGTAAGATCACGAAAGTCGCCAACTTCCCAAGTCACAAACGCGGTGGCGTGGGTATCAAAGCAGCGGTGGTGACGGCGAAGACCGGCCCAATCATTAGTGTGCGCACGATTGACGCTGACGCGAGTGAGGTCTTGATGATTTCCGACAAGGGTCAGACGATTCGCGTCGGTCTGAAGGATATTCCAACGCTTGGTCGCACGACACAGGGTGTCCGGATTATGCGCATGGCGGATGGTGATGCAGTATCGTCAATTGGTCTTATGGCAGAACAAGTCACGCCAGAGCTTGATAGTGAAAGTACTGAGGAGCTGGCTGCGTAATGCCCATTACGGTCTCGCCCTATCTATGGGCAATTATCCTCGGATGGTTGATTGCGCACGGTATCAAGTATGTGATCGAGAGTATCTCAACGCGTAGCTTTCGTAACTTTCGCCGCTTCTATCTATCGGGAAATATGCCCAGCTCACATAGCGCCACTACAGTGGCGCTGGCAACGGCTATCGGTTTGATTGATGGTATGCAGTCGGTGATGTTTGCTATTGCTGTCATGCTCGCCATGGTAGTGATGTATGATGCCATGATGGTGCGACGATCTGCAGGAGAGCAGGGTTTAGCACTTCGCCAACTCCTTACGGAGCAAAAAAGTACCATTTTGCTACCTCGGATGGCGAAGGGTCATACGCCACTGGAAGTGCTTGCAGGTGCGGTTCTTGGCGTCATTATTGGCCTAGTTGTGTTTTTAGCGACAAAATAGTACGAAATACCCTTGACGTGCCACTGAGGTGTGGGGTATGATTGGTAAAGTCTGGTTGCCGAAATGGTAATAAACTGTGGAGTTGAACAGATTAAAATGAACTTTGACAATTTAGTTGTGCAATAATCATCGTCAATCATTTATGTGAGTGAATATAAGAGTATCGCAAGATACCTCTTTTTTATGGAGAGTTTGATCCTGGCTCAGGATGAATGCTGGCGGAGTGCCTAACACATGCAAGTCGAGCGGCAGCGCGAGTAGTTTACTACTTGGCGGCGAGCGGCGGACGGCTGAGTAACGCGTGGGAACGTGCCCCAAAGTGAGGGATAAGCATCGGAAACGGTGTCTAATACCGCATATGATCTTCGGATTAAAGGATTTATCCGCTTTGGGAGCGGCCCGCGTTAGATTAGGTAGTTGGTGAGGTAAAGGCTCACCAAGCCCACGATCTATAGCTGGTCTGAGAGGATGACCAGCCAGACTGGAACTGAGACACGGTCCAGACTCCTACGGGAGGCAGCAGTGAGGAATCTTCCACAATGGGGGAAACCCTGATGGAGCAACTCCGCGTGCAGGATGAAGGCCTTCGGGTCGTAAACTGCTTTTATGAGTGAAGAATATGACGGTAACTCATGAATAAGCACCGGCT